>Ga0206107_1000010_pt1 | contig 290854 bp, 230 predicted proteins | sample 2B0metagenome_FD_148652 | JGI IMG/M metagenome (GOLD analysis project Ga0206107, IMG submission 148652) | Enriched microbial communities from leaf-cutter ant dump, University of Wisconsin, Madison, United States - 2B0 | ecosystem: Environmental > Terrestrial > Nest > Insects nest > Nest dump... | reverse complement strand
GGTCGTCGAGGCTGTAGCCCGCGGTCAGTCCGAGGAGGTCGTAGCTGCCGAGGTAGAGTTTGCCTTTGCTCGGGATGACCGCGTTCGGCACCGCGATGCTCCGAAACGTCGTCGGGTCCACAACCGGAATGTTTGGCGCAGGGATCACGTGGATCACTCCCGTGTCGGCAACGGGATAGCTCGTCTGGCCGGCACTCGGATAATCGCGGCGAATCTGGGTGATCACGGGGAAGCGGTAGGTGCCGAGTTCGTCAGCGTTGAAGCAGACCTGGTAGACGTAGGTCTCCCCGGAAGGGATGCGGTAGGGGAGCGCGGTTGGGAGCCTGACCGTTACGCGCGGATCATCGACGTCGACGCGGTCGAGGATGACATCGCTGCCGGCAAGCCGCACCTGAAAATCGTGGCATTTCTCCTCCCCCTCGTACACCGTTCCCATATCGTTCTCGTCGAGCTGCCACGGGGTGGAGAACCCCAGCAGGAAGCTCTGCGCCTCTCCCCGGCAATCGGTAACAGTAAGAGCAAGAGCGACGGGCGTGCTGGCGGTGTTGACGAAGACGCGCAGCTTTCGCTCGGTCTCGCACGAAGCCGGTCCCAGCCCCTCCACCCGTTCGATCAGTCCCGAGGTCGAGGCAGAAATGTCGCGAATACCGTTCGGCGCGGTAATCGTCAGCTCGTTGATGTTGCTGTAGAGCACCGGCGGCGTTACGCTGATCTGTGCCCGGAGCGTGGCGCAGAGCGTGAGGAACAGAGGCGTCGCGACGGCGAGGCGGAGCAGAAAGCGAGCGGATGGAATCATGGCCCAAAATTATCATGTGGGGGGAGAAGAGCCGGGAGGAGCAACCTGTTGAAACGCCCGGAGAAGGCGTCGCTATCACGACGCACGGAGAGCAATGTTGCATCACGACGGTTGCGTGTCATAGGGCACAGCGCCGCGAAGTCCCGGAGTGCAATGGTTCGGCAGTGCCGCCACCAGAGCACTGGTCCCCCCTCTCCTGCTTCACATCAATCTCCAACGTCATGCAACGCTCCCCACTCCCCCACCACACGGTGCGCGGCACGCGCAATGTTCTGCTGCTCCTTGCAGCCCTCGTCCTCCTTGCCGGATGCGACGGCAGTCTCTCAGGCCCAATGGGCGCGTCGGTGGGGGGAGCAAAGGATATCGGCTACGCGCGGCAGATTATCGAGCGTGGCGGCGTTCCCGACAGCAGCTACATCGTTGCCGAGGGACTCTACAGCGAGCACGACATCGCAACACCCACCGGGGACTGCACCACGACGCTCTGTGTAGCGCTCGGCAGCGGCTACGCGCAGGCTGTGGACGATGGACGGGATGCGCTATTCGTCCACCTCGGCATGACATCGTCCATCCCCGCCAGCCAGTTTCGTCGCCGTCCACAGCAGCTCGCGCTGGTCATCGACCACAGTGGATCGATGCAGGGGGAGAGAATCGATGCGGTGCGGGAGGCACTGCGGCGTCTCACCGATAAACTTGACGAGGAGGATGAGGTAGTTCTGGTACAGTTCGACGACGACGCCCAGGTAGTGTGGGGTCCATCACGTGTCACCGACCGCGCAAGCCTGAAGCGGGCAATCGACAAGCTCCAGGCCGATGGGGGGACGAACATCGAGGGAGGAATGAAGCTGGGGTACGAACGACTGGAGGGGATGGCGCAGAGGGCGAACGTCAACCGCCGCCTGATGCTCTTCACCGATGCACGGCCAAACATCGGCGCAACCGACCAGAACAGCTTCGAGGCCCTCACCCAGCGCTACGCCGACCGCGGCATCGGTCTGAGCGCCTTTGGTGTGGGTACGGATTTCGGGCAGAACCTGATCTATCACATCTCGAAGCTGCGCGGCGGCAACTTCTTCTTTCTCCAGAACGGCGACAGAATCCGGGAGGTGTTCGACAAGGAGTTCGACTACCTCGTGACGCCGATTGCCTACGATCTCCACCTCCGCGTGCCGACACCGCCGGGCCTGCGTCTGCAATCGGTCTATGGTCTGCCAACGTGGAAACCGGGCGACGTGGACGCCGTGCTCGACATTCCCACCGTCTTCCTCTCCAGCAACCGTGGCGCCATCGTTCTCCGCTATGAGCAGGTTGGCGGAGGGACGTTCTCCTACAATCCCGGAGAGGAGCTTGCGACAGGGACGCTCGAGTATGAAGGACACGATGGCACACCCTCCACCGACACACGGCGCGTGGTCTACGGTGGCGCAGGCACTCTCGGCACGGGCAGCACCTACTACAGCCACCAGGGAACACGCCTGGCGGTTGCGCTCACCAACGTCTACTTCGGTCTGCGCCTTGGCTGCGCCTACGCCCAGCAGGGACGGAAGCAGGATGCGCTCGACGTTATCGACCGTGCCCGGCGCTTTGCGGCAACCGAGAATGCCGTGCTGAACGATGCCGGACTCGTGCAGGAAATTGCGCTGCTCGACAAACTTGCCGTCAACGTGATGGCGCAGTAGGAAGGAGCCGTTCGCTCGCAGAATCGTTGCGGCTCCAACGCAAAGATTCGGCACCCGCGAGCATCGATCGCGGGTGCCGAATGAGCAACTGCAGCATTGTGGTGCATCGTTCTATGCTGCCAGCCGCTCAATGTTCCGACTGCGCAGTGATTCGATCATGCACTCAGACCGTCGTGGAGGGGGGTGATGTCTGTGTGGACGGCGCATCGCTGCTCCAGGCTTCGTGCACGCGCCGCACCGCCTCATGCGCACCGCTTGCATTCGGCACCTGGCCATCATCGGCGAGTTCCCGGCCCACCACGGTGCAGATCGACCCGCTGAGATCCATCAGGAGCTTTGCGTTGTCGCGCAGGTGGCGTTCGCACGTTGCGGCAACATCCTCCTTCTCCGAGCAGAGCGCCGTGGTCATCAGCATCGAGTAGCTGGCGCTGGAGAGCGAGAGCGCGGTGTAGTCGTCCCGCAGGTTGCGCGAAGCGGTTTCACCACGCACACTGTCGTACAGCCCGGCAAGCGTCCCGGTCACCGCCGTCACCGCCTTCTTCAGGAACGATTCATCCTCCTGAACGTGTTGCCGCAACGCCTCGATATGTGATTCGAGGGTCGACTTTGCACGGCCAACGAGCGCGTGGGCTTCGCCGTACTTCTTCATGTCGTCGTCGTTGTGCTGGCGTGTCAGCGCCTCAAGGATATGCGTCTCAACGCCGATCATGTCGTTGATATAGCTGTTGAGAACGTCGCTGGTGGCGTTGGTCTTCTTCCCGGTGTCGGCCATTGCAGAGTCTCCCCATGAGGTGAAAGGAGTGATGGGAGCGTGCAGGTGAGTATGCACGTCTCACTACTGCACGCTAACCACGGAAGTCTGTCGGGAGTTCCCTGTTCACTCACTCTTCTACATCAAATCCTGCATCTTCAATGGCCTCGACGATATCTGCGTGGGTAAGCCTTGCCGGATCGTAGGTGACGCGGGCGCGGCCGATCTCGACCTCGGCATCCGAAATTCCCAGACGCTCCATTGCGCGTCGCACGCCCGTAACGCAGCCGTCGCAACTCATCCCGCTTATCGTTATTGTTTCCGTCGTCATTGTTTGTCTCCTGGTTTGTTGGTACAGAGCAACGTATCGTGAATCACCTCGATCAGGATGCAACGGTGTTTGAACGCCGTGCGCAGACCCTCCTCAGGGGGCGCAGAAATATCCCCTCCATCTACTGCCTACTGCTACGCTGCCATGTCTACTGCGAGCACCGAGCCTCTCTATCTCCTTGTTCACCTCACCATTACTCCCGGAGAAGAACGAACGTTCCGCGCGTATGAACGCCGGGCGCTGGCAATCCTTCGGCAGCACGGCGGCAACCTCCTCTACGCGCTGCGGCCCGGTTCGGAGCCGGATGGACCGGTGCGTGAAATCCACCTGCTGCATCTGCCGTCGCGCCAGGCGCTCGACTCCTACCGCTACGATCCAGCCCTCGCCGAGCTGCGCGAACTGCGCGCTGCGGCAGTTGCAGAAACCTCCATCATCTACGCAGCCGACATCTCCGCCCTCTATGCCCCGTCCCCCGTCACGATCCGCAGGGCGGTGGCGGCGGATGCGGCCGCCATCGCGCACGTACACATCGCAAGCTGGCGCTCCACCTACCGTGGCATCGTTCCCGGAACGTTCCTCGATCAGCTCGACACAGAGGCGCAGAAGGGCGTTCACGAACGGCGGATCGCCGACGCAGCCAACCCGACCGTCACGCTCGTTGCCGAGGTGGAGGGGAAGGGGATCGTCGGGTTCGCGCACTGTGGACCAGGGCGGCGGGAGCCACCGAACGTTGCCGAGATCTACGCAATCTATCTGCTGGAATCGTGGGAAGGGAAGGGTATCGGCAGGCGGTTGGTCAGCGCGTTCATTCCCCACCTCCTCGCCGCTGGGATGGAGCGCCTCGTGGTGTGGGTGCTGGCGGAGAACCGCGCCCGTGGCTTCTACGAACGCCTCGGTGGACGGGAAGCGCGGGAGGAGACGATAGATCTCGGCGGCGCCACGCTCGCAGTGATCGGCTACGAGTGGGATGACATTCGGACGCTGACAGCGTAGGGGCTTGCAGCGCGGCGACCATCGAGGTACTGCTCCCCCCTCCCTCTTCGATACTCCGTCCCGATAGAGTCCGGCGCGACCGACCCGCAGAGGAGTCGATCGCGCCGGCTGCCGTTGAAGTGGTGGCGGGCCGCTCACACCCCGGCCCGTAGTGGTACGCCTACGGAAGGTGCGTTGCCACGTCGCCAAAGGCGACGATGTACTCGCTGGTCTTTCCGCCGAACTCCGCATCGACGAAGACGCGACCGATCCGCTCGTCCACTTTCTTCACCACTCCCGGCTTGAAGCTCCCAACAATCGGGACGTGCACGTTATCCCCTGCCTTCACCGAGGGCTTTACCGGCAGCGGCGTGCAGTTGCTCTTGTCCATCACCGCCACCCTGCCGGCGAAACCGAGCGCCAGCACCTTGTCCCCCTCCACACGAATCACCTGCCAGTGCTTGAACTTGTCCCCTTCACGCACCGCAATCGCCGTCCCCGGCTCCCACTCCGCCGTCAGCTTGCGGAACGATGCGGGCTTCAGCTTCTCCTCCATCTGTCCAATCGGCACACCCGCGCTGTTCTTTGCCGGATTATCGTAGTCGAGGTCGAGGTAGCGCACCGTTGGCTCGTTGCCGTTCCCAGCGTCAACGACAATCGCGCGCTGCATTCCCGAACCGCTCTGCCACCAGGTGAGCAGGATATCCCCCTTCTGCGCCGTGGTGGGAGCGCCGAGCGGGATGATCATGGCATTCGGCATCGTGGACTCGGTGCCGGCAAGGCTCTTCACCTTGGACTCCGTGGGGCCGCTCTCCAGCACGTTGGCGGTATAGAAGATGAAGGTGGTCTGGTCCCCACCCTTCTCGATAGCGTTGTCGAGGAACTGCCGCGAGGGGGTAAGCACCAGCTCGTTCGCCTTTGCGTCGGTGGGCACCATCGGGAACTCGAACGGGAAGCCCCCCTTCTCCCCCGCCACCTTGCCGGTGTCGGCAGGCTGCTGCTTCCTGGGCTGGTCGGCGTTGAGTTGCGCCGTCGACTTCTTTCCATCGCCGCAGGCACCGATCAGAATCGCGGCGGTCAGAACCATTGCTGTTGTTGGAATGCGATGTCGCGATGACATGAGTCCGCTCTCTCTACGTTTGGTGAATGTGTGATAGTCGGAGGGGAGGGTGTGCCGGGAGGAAGCCCTCCCGCTTTGTTCCCGGCACACCGCTCTCCCCCTCCATACGTATACGCGCCATCACTCCGCAAAACGGATCATTCCGCCGACGGAGGGATGGAAGCACGACGTATTTTCCCTCCTCGACAGCTCATCCCTCCCACGTATGACCTCCGCCGACAACCGCTGGAACACGGTGTTCGACCTCTTCCACGCCGCACTCGAACGTGCGGAGGGGGAACGTGCGCGCTTTCTGGAAGAGGCCTGCGGCAACGACCCGGAACTGCGCGTGGAGGTGGAGCGGATGCTCGCCAGCTATCTGGCCGATCCAGACTACCTGGAGGAGCCGGTTGGTGCAACCGTGCTGGCGCTGCTGGACGCAGCCGACACCCTGGAGGGGAGCATCGTGGGAGCCTACCGCGTGGTGCGCCGTATCGGTGACGGAGGGATGGGGAGCGTCTACCTCGCCGAGCGGGATGACCGACACTTCCGCAAGCGCGTGGCGCTGAAGCTGGTGAAGCGCGGAATGGACAGCGAGGAGATCGTGCGCCGCTTCCGCGCCGAGCGGCAGATTCTTGCATCGCTGGCGCATCCAAACATCGGCCAGTTGCTCGACGGCGGCATCTCCGATGACGGTCGCCCCTACTTCGTGATGGAGTACATCGCCGACGCGGTGCCGATCACCGGGCACTGCAACCGCGAGCGGATGACCTTGCGCGAACGGCTCCCCCTGTTCCGCACCGTCTGCGCTGCGGTGCAGTACGCCCACCGCAACCTGGTGGTGCACCGCGACCTGAAGCCCGCCAACATCCTCGTCGATGGCGAGGGGAACGTGAAGCTGCTCGACTTCGGGATCGCGAAGCTGCTTGCCGCCGACGCCTCGCAGACGTGGCACGTGAATACCCGCGCGGAGCTGCGGCTCCTCACCCCGGAGTACGCGGCACCGGAGCAGCTGCGCGGCGGCGCGATCACCACAGCGTGCGACGTCTACGCGCTCGGGGTTCTCCTCTACGAGCTTCTCACCGGCTGCCGTCCCTTCCGCACGAAAGGGCGCTCCACCGCCGAGATCGAACGGATGCTCGGCGAGGAGGAGCCGGAGCGCCCGAGCACCGCAGTGGGGCGCAGGGAGGCGATGCGGCAGCACGGCACCACGCCCGAACGCGCGGCGGAGGAGCGCGGAACGTCGGTGGAGCGGTTGCGGCGTGAGCTGCGCGGAGACCTTGAGACGATTGTGCTGAAGGCGATGGCACTCGACCCCGCACGACGCTACGGTTCGGCGGAGCAGCTTGCGGAGGATATCGCGCGCTACCTCCAAGGCATGCCGATCATCGCCCAGCCCGACAGCCTTGGCTACCGCGTTGGGAAGTTCACGGCGCGGCACCGCTGGGGAGTGTCGGCAACGATTGCGGCGTTCGTTGGACTCGCGGGGTTCGGAGCGTCGATGGCCCAACAGTCGCGCAGAATCGCGCGGCAGGCGCGGCAGATCGCCCGCGAGCGCGACCGCGCAGAGTCGGTGGTGGCATTTCTGAAGGAGACCTTCCGTCTTTCCGATCCCGACCGCACCAACGGCCGCGACGTCACCGCGCGCGAACTGCTCAATCGCGGCGCGGCGCGCATCGCCGTCGAACTTGGAGGCGACCCCGCGCTCCGGGCCGAACTCACCGGCGTGATTGCCGAGGTGTCGCTCAACATCGGGCTGTTCGACGAGGCGGAACGGCTGAGCCGCGAGAGCCTTGCGATCTACGCATCGACCTCACCACGGCAGCACGCCGAGGTGGTTGCCGCCACACTCGCGCTCGCCGAGGTGCTGCGCTGGAAGGGGGAGTATGGTGAGGCGGAACAGCTTCTGGCCGAGGCGCTTGCGATACAGCTCGGACTTACCGGCGAGCACAATCTGACCGTGGCAATCATCGCCAACGCCCAGGGGATTCTGGCACGGCTGCGCGGCGAGTCGGAGCGTGCAGAATCGCTCTACCGTCGTGCGCTGGCCATTCACGAGCGGATCGAGCGGGGCGATCTCCGCTCGCTTGCGCGCACCATCAACAACCTCGCGATGCTCCTGAAGGCGCGCGGGCGGCTCGATGAGGCCGAGCAACTGTATCGCGAATCGCTCGCCATCCAGCAGCGCGAGGTGGGCGAGGAGCACTCCGACGTGGCAACGACGCTGAACAATCTGGCGGCGCTCCTGCGCGCCCGCAACGATCTCGACGGAGCCGAGGCGCTCGACCGCCGCGCGCTGGAGATCAGACGCAAGGTGCTGAACGACCATCCCAGCACGGCGCAGAGCCTGAACAACCTGGCAACGACGCTCCTCCGCCGGCAACGTTCCAACGAAGCCGAGATCCTCTACCGCGAAGCGCTCGGAATGTGGCGGCAGCTCCTCGACGAAAACCACCCCGAAGTGGCAAGCGGGATGCACAACCTGGCCCAGGCCCTGCGCGCACAGGGCCGATACGGCGAGGCCGAGGAGCTTCTGTGCGAGGCGTTGCGGCGACGACGGAATCGACTCGGAGAGGAGCATCCGCACGTGGCCTCAACCCTTGTCACGCTCGCCGACGTCCTGCGCGAACAGGGCAGCGAAGAGGACGCGAACGTTCTCTACCGCCGCGCGCTGGAGATCCGGCGGCGAGCGCTCGGTGCCGAGCACCCACACACCCTCCAACTCCGCGAGAGACTGGCGGAGGCCGCAGCATCCTGACCGACACCCCATGGACGACGCTCAACAGATTACGCGCCTTCTGGTCGACGCACGGCGCGGCAGCCAGACCGCCCTCGACGCACTGCTCCCGCTCGTCTACGACGAGTTGCAGCGCATGGCGCACGCGCAGCTTCGCGCCGAACGGAACGACCACACACTCAACACTACGGCGCTCGTCCACGAGGCATATCTGAAGCTCGTCGATCAGCGGGTGGAGTGGGAGAACCGCGCACACTTCTTCGGCATCGCTTCAATTGCCATGCGACGCATCCTTGTGAGCTACGCGCGCGCGCACGGACGGCAGAAGCGCGGCGGCGACGCGGAGCGCGTCCCCTTCGACGAGAGGGTCGAGGGGGGGGTGATCTCGACCGAGCGGGCCGACGAGATCGTTGCGCTCGACGAGGCACTCGACCGCCTCGCCGCCATCGATGGCCGTGCCGCACGAGTCGTGGAGTGTCGCTTCTTCGGCGGCCTGTCGATCGAAGAGACTGCGGCAGCGCTCGACATCTCGCCCATCACCGTCAAGCGCGACTGGCTTGCCGCAAAGACGTGGCTGCGGCGAACGATCATGGCGTAGACCTGCACAGGGCATCCTCGGAGAAATTCCGACAGCCGCAAGCCCATCCTCGCCACCAGCAACTCCCTCATGAACAGGCGCAACGACGACACGAGCAGGTTTCTCAGCTACGTCCTCCGCCATCGCCCGGACGACATCGGCCTCACGCTCGATCCTGAAGGATGGGTGGATGTGGAAGAACTTCTGGAGGCGTGCCGAGCACACGGCAGAGTCATTACCCGTAAGCACCTCGACCACGTCGTTGCCACGAACAACAAGAAGCGCTTCGCCTTCAGCGAGAATGGAGCGCGCATTCGTGCCAGCCAGGGGCATTCCGTCCAGGTTGATCTGGGTTACGAGCCAGCCACTCCGCCGGAACTGCTCTACCACGGCACCGTGCGCCGTTTCCTCGACTCGATTCGCGTCGCAGGTCTGGTGCGAGGCTCGCGCCACCACGTCCATCTCAGTGCGGACCGGGAGACGGCGGAGACCGTGGGAGCGCGTCGCGGTAGAGCAGTTGTCCTGACAATTCGCGCGGGCGAGATGGCGCGGCGGGAAATCCCCTTCTACCGCTCGGCCAACGGCGTCTGGCTCACCGAGCACGTTCCGCCGGAATATGTGGACTCTCCCACCACCGGGTGAGAGGTTCCACCATACAGTCCCTTCCCACATCATCCACTCGATCCATGCTGATTGCCGTTGCCGGACGCTACAGCGCCCCGACATCCGAGGAGCGCCGCACCAACCTCGCCGCAATGAACAAGGCCGCCGCCGAAGTGATGCGGCTCGGCCACATCCCGATCATCGGCGTCAACCTTGCACTCCCGGTTGTGGAGATGCTCGGGGAAGGTGATCGGTATGAGGCGATCATGGCGATCTCCCTCGGCGCAGTGGAGCGGTGCGATGCGCTTCTGCTTCTCAGCGAATCACCGGGAGCAAACCGCGAACGCGACCTGATGCTGTCGCTCAACCGTCCCGTGTACACCGATCTCGAACAGATTCCGCCCGCCCGGTAGCGCGGGCTTCCATCCCCTCCCGCTCAGACGCTCACCGAGCATCATCATCCGAACACCACTCTGGCACGCAAGCAGCCTTCCGAGAATTAAAATCGCCCGATTCTGACAGAATTACGGCACTCCATCCTTTTCTATTGCTGTTATTTCCGAGGCTTCATTGCGAAGAAAACGCTACTCTTCGGGTAGAGTGAGCGGGTATATTGTGCCGCTCTCTACCGGAGAGAGAGGGCCGGCGCCACCACCCCCTGCGCCCCCAGCAACCACCTCCGGCGGATCATCTCCTCCCACATTTTTTCCTCCCCACTCATGAAGATCGAGCGTCGATTTACCCGGCCCGACCGCAGCGTCTACGATCAATTCGAGTACGCGCTCCGCACCTCCACACTCCGCAATCCCGACGGCTCCACCGTCTTCGAGATGCAGAACATCGAGGTGCCGGCACACTGGTCCCAAGTGGCAACCGACATCCTCGCACAGAAGTATTTCCGCAAGGCAGGGGTCCCGCAGACCAACGAGGACGGCACACCTCAACTGAACGAGGACGGGAACCAGGTGCTCGGTTCGGAACGCACGGCGCGGCAGGTGGTGCACCGTCTCGTGGGATGCTGGGCGGATTGGGGACGGCGCTACAACTACTTCGACACCGAGGAGGACGCGGCGGCATTCTACGACGAGACGACCTACATGCTGCTTGCGCAGATGGCCGCACCGAACAGTCCGCAATGGTTCAACACCGGGCTTGCGTGGGCCTACGGCGTCAACGGTCCGGCACAGGGCCACTTCCACGTCGACCCGGACACGGGCAAGCTGGTCCGCTCGAAGGATGCCTACACGCACCCGCAGCCGCACGCGTGCTTTATCCAGTCGGTGGAGGACGATCTGGTCAACGAGGGGGGCATCTTCGACCTCATCACGCGCGAGGCGCGCATCTTCAAGTACGGCTCGGGCACAGGCTCGAACTTCTCGAACCTTCGCGGCGAGCGCGAGCCGCTCTCGGGCGGTGGCGTCAGTTCGGGGCTGATGAGCTTCCTGCGCGTGGCCGACCGGGCCGCAGGCGCAGTGAAGTCGGGAGGAACCACGCGGCGCGCGGCGAAGATGGTGATCCTCAACGCCGACCACCCGGATATCGAGTCGTTCATCGACTGGAAGATGATCGAGGAGCAGAAGGTTGCCGCGCTCGTCAGCGGCTCGAAAATCCTCCACAGCTTCCTCAACGAGATCATGGCGGTTGCCGCGCGCGACGGGGTGGACTACACGACGCCCGGCAGCGAACTGCACGACCTCGTGCAGCGTGCGTTGAACCGCGGCGTGCCGATGAACGCCGTGGTGCGCGCGCTCGAACTCGTGAAGCAGGGCCGCACCTCCATCGACGTGCGGGAGTACGACACCCACTACGAAGGGGAGGCCTACCTCACCGTCAGCGGACAGAACAGCAACAACTCCGTGCGCCTCACCGAGGGCTTCATGGAGGCGATGGCGTCCGACGCCAACTGGAACCTGACGCGCCGCACCGACGGAACGGTGATGAAGACGATCAAGGCCCGCGACCTGTGGCGGAAGATCACCTACGCCGCGTGGAGCTGCGCCGATCCCGGCCTCCAGTTCCACACCACGATCAACGAGTGGCACACCTGCCCGAAGGATGGCGAGATCAACGCGTCGAACCCGTGCGTGACAGCCAACACCTTCGTTCCGACGGATCGCGGGCTTGAACGCATTGGGGATCTGATCGGTAAGGCTCGTGGTATCAAAAGTCTCGATGGTCGTCTTCACTGGGTAGAGAAGATTTTCCCGACCGGCACAAAACCTGTGTATGAGCTGAAGACCGCGGCAGGCTACCGTATCGAATTGACCGGCGACCATCGCGTCTTTACCGAGAACCGCGGTGACGTACAGGCCTGCGAGCTTAGGCGCGATGATATCGTTCGCCTCGTTCCCGGCGAGTTTGGCACAGGTACAACCGGTTCGACTGATATTGCACAGCTTCTTGGCTTACTGATTGGCGATGGCTGCACCACCAATCAGAACGAGTGGACGGCAGGGGGCGCTGGGCGCTCAGTAGCGTTCCTGAGTGTTGGCAAACATGAGAGCGGAGTCGCCGCATGGGCGAACAACGCTATGAATGCGCTTCGCCCCGAGCCTGGAGAGCACCAGAAGGTGGGAGCAGTTGTGGAGACCGCAACGACGCTGCGCACAAGCATTGGAAGTCCGCACGCGCTCGATCTCTTCCGCACGTACGTTGTACTCGACGCCGGAAGCACCGGGAAACGACTCGCCGATGAAGCATTCACACTGAACCGCAGCCAACAGGCTGCGCTCCTACGCGGGCTCTTCACAGCGGATGGTACTGTGGCCGACTATGGCAGCAAAAGCCAGTATGTCGCTCTCGACTCTTGTTCGCTCGAACTGCTCCGGCAGGTCCAGCTTCTTCTCTTGAACTTTGGGATCAAGGCAAAGATCTACGAGAACCGCCGTGCAGGCGAGGCAACGGCGATTCTTCCCGATGGCAAGGGTGGGGTACAGGAGTATACTGTACAGGAAACGCACAGTCTTCGCCTTGGCCGTCACTCGCGCGTCCTGTTTGAAGAGGCTATAGGTTTCATGCCGGAGTCAGGAAAGGCAGCACAGTTACGATCCCTCAATCAGCGCGTTACCACCTCCACGGACCCACTCGTCGATCACGTCAGGTCAGTCACCTATCTCGGTGTGCAGGAGGTATTCGACCTCACCGAGCCAGAGACGAGTCACTTCGTCGCGAACGGAATTTCTGTGCATAACTGCTCAGAATACATGTTTTTGGACGACACTGCCTGCAACCTGGCAAGCATCAACCTCGCCCACTTCTACAACACGGAGACCTCCACGTTCGACGCCGAGAGCTTCCGCCACGCCTGCCGGGTGTGGACGGTGGTGCTGGAGATTTCGGTGCTGATGGCGCAGTTCCCCTCGAAGGCGATTGCGCAGAAGAGCTACGACTTCCGCACACTGGGACTTGGCTACGCAAACCTTGGAACCGTGCTGATGACCGCCGGCATCCCCTACGACTCGGAGCAGGGGCGCGCGTGGGCCGGAGCGATCACGGCGGTGATGACCGGTGAGGCGTACGCAGCCTCCGCCGAGATGGCGCGCGACCACGGTCCCTTCCCCGGCTACCAGCGGAACGCGAAGAACATGCTGCGGGTGATGCGGAACCACCGCCGCGCAGCGTACAACGCCGCGGCAGCAGAGTACGAGGAGCTGAGCGTGAAGCCGATGGGGATCAACCCCGTGCTGGCACCCCAGCAACTGCTTGAGGCGGCGCGCGAGACGTGGGACCGCGCGCTGGCGCTCGGCGAGGAGCACGGCTACCGCAACGCACAGGTCAGCGTGCTCGCGCCAACCGGCACCATCGGACTGGTGATGGACTGCGACACCACCGGCATCGAGCCGGACTTCGCGCTGGTGAAGTTCAAGAAGCTCTCGGGCGGCGGCTACTTCAAGATCGTCAACGGGTCGGTGCCGCGCGCGCTCCGCACGCTCGGCTACACGCCGGCGGAGATCGCCGAGATCGAACGCTACGCCAAGGGGCACGGCACCATCATCGGCTGCCCCCACATCAGCCCGGAGGAGCTTCGCGCGCGCGGGCTGGCCGAGAGCACCATCGAGGCGCTCGACCGGCAGATGGCAACGGTGTTCGACATCCGTTTCGCCTTCAACAAGTTCACCGTTGGCGAGGAACAGCTTCGCTCGCTCGGTGCAATCGGCGAGGAGGCCGCCGACCCGGCGCTCGACGTGCTGGCGCTGCTCGGCTACACCCCCGAACAGATCGAGGCGGCGAACCGCTACGTCTGCGGAACGATGACCATCGAGGGAGCGCCGGGTCTGCGCGCCGAGCACCTGCCGGTGTTCGACTGCGCAACGCGGTGCGGCAGGCTCGGCACGCGCTTCATCGAGCCGATGGGACACGTGAAGATGATGGCCGCCGCGCAACCGTTCATCAGCGGCGCAATCTCCAAGACGATCAACATGCCGGCAGAGGCAACCATCGAGGAGGTGGACGAGGTCTACATGGAATCGTGGCGGCTGATGCTGAAAGCGATTGCGCTCTACCGCGACGGCTCGAAGCTCTCGCAGCCACTGAACGCCACTGCCGACTCGGGACTCGTGGAGGAGGTAACACTCCACGATGCCGATGCCGCGCACCTGGCCGGCGACGAGGACAACTGGAACGAGAACGTTGCGATGGAGCAGGTACAGGAGCGTATTGTGGAGAAGGTGTACCACCGGGCCGAGCGGCGGCGGCTGCCGAAGCGCCGCCACGGGTTCGTGCGCGAGGCAACGGTGGGGGGACACAAGGTGTTCCTCCGCACCGGCGAGTACGAGGATGGAGCGCTCGGCGAAATCTTCATCGACATGTACAAGGAGGGAGCAAGTTTCAAGGGACTGATGAACTGCTTTGCCGTGCTGGCATCAAAGGCGCTACAGTACGGCATGCCGCTGGAGAAGATGGTGGACACCTTCACCTTCACGCGCTTCGAGCCGTCCGGTCCGGTGCAGGGGCACGAGGCGATAAAGAACGCCACGTCGATCATCGACTACGTGTTCCGCGCCATCGGCTACGAGTATCTGGGCCGCGAGGACTTCGTGCACGTGAAGGCAGTGGACGAAACGGAGGGGAATGAAGACCGGAACGGCGGCAAGGGGAAGGGGGCACGCGCGCCGGAAGCGCGAAACGGTGGCAAGGTTTCGCCGGGCCAGGCACTCTACGCACAGCAGAGAACCGGACGCAACGGCGAGGCGGCGCGAGCAGTTGAAAGCACTGGAACGGCAACAAACGGAACGACCACCACGGCGAAAGCCCCCGTTGCCACCGACCGCTCGATTGCCACGGCGCGGGCACAGGGCTACACCGGCGACCAGTGCGGCAACTGCGGCTCGATGCGCGTCAAGCAGAACGGTGCCTGCCACGTCTGCGAGGACTGCGGCACAACGAGCGGCTGCTCGTAAACGAGGTCGAGGAGGAATCGCGGAGCAGGAATACGTGATGGATCACCGACGGGGAGGCCGGCAATGCCGGTCTCCCCGTTCTGCGTGCCTCCACATCGGGACGAAGCCGTTACATCCTCCCCCGCACGTGTCACGCTGGCACCCTCCACCATCATTCTCCAAACCGATGCGCCGCTTTCACTTTTTCCTGGCCTTCTCTCTCCTGCTTGCTGTAACAACAGGGTCGGCGCAGGGTATTGCACTCGACGTCAAGACCCGCTGGTCCGAAAAAAACGATCTCGCTGCGGTCAAGTACGGCGTTATCGCGTCCATCGAACGGCTCGGACGCTGGAGCGTTGTGGAGTTCGGCGAGGACTACTCTCTGTGGCTTACAGGGTTGCAGCGATCCCAACGCGGTGACTCGGTGCTTGTCGCAATGACGCTGGAACTGCGCACACCATCGCTCGTGCGCAGCGGGGAGGTCCTCCAGAGTCGCACGGTACGGATCGCCTACACGCCGCGCGCGCTTGACAGCCTTGCCTCCCTCCCGGCTGTGGCGGAGTATATCGCACAGTACGCGGAGGAGGTAGCGAAGCGGGATCGACTGTGGCAGGGAGCATGGACGCTGATCGCCGGGAAGTTGGGGGGACCAATGCTGGCAACGCTGACCGTTGGAGTGCTCGCAACCGTTGTCGACGAATTGCGCCACACCCCCTCCGCCAGCGAACTGTGCGAGAGCACGCTGCTGAGCATACAGGCGCTCGCCTCGATTGAAACGATGCTCGCACACCAGAACACGCGGTAGGATTCTGTCCCGGCAGGGTCGGCCGCCATACTCCAGGAGGCACAACGCACACGTCAACACTTCTATCGTTTCCGCTCCCATCCCTTCAGTTTCCCCCCACTATCCCGTCCTCTCTTCACCCCGTTCGGTACTGCTGAACAGCGAGCACTTACCTGTTCCAACAGATGATTGCCCGTTGTTTGTGGCTTGTCTGCCCTTCCACAGGCCACCCCCCCTGTGTCTGTCCTTACTCACCTGTTCAACTCTATTGAGGAGCACATGGACGACCAATCGTTTCTCCTGAGCGAATGCCAGGCACGACGCCGCAGATGGTGGCTTCGTGGGCTGGTGGTGATCACCATTCTCTGCTCGTTCGGCTACGTGGCGGTCTCGCGCCAGAACGGCCAGATCAGCGGGCTTACATCGACCACATCATCGGGTTGCAGCTGCCACAACGCATCGCCGAGTGCGGCAACGACGCTGGCAGTCACCGGCACCTTCACCGTGGAAACGGGATCAACCACCTCGTACACGGCAACCGTCTCCCACGCAACACAACTGGGTGCCGGTATCGACCTCGGGGTGAAGACCAGCGCTACCGGCAACACCGATGCCGGAACCCTCGCACCCACAGGCTCCGACCTGCAATTGAACGGCACGGAGCTGACCCACACGGCGCCGAAGAACATGAGCGGGTCCGCGAGTTTCAACTTCACCTGGACCGCACCCAGAACGCCCGGAACCTACTACATCCAGGCGGCGGGGAACGCCGTCGACCTCAGCGGAACCAACAGCGGCGACTTCTGGAACTGGCTAAGCCCCAGAGCCATCACGGTCAATGGCGTCGAACTGAACGCTCCGAACGGCGGTGAGACGTGGTGTCCGGGAACGACGCAGAACATCACCTGGACCTCTCTAGGCGTCACGAACGTGAAGATCGAGCTGTCCTCGGATGGCGGCAACAACTGGTCAACGCTGACCTCCAGCGTCTCCGCAGCTTCCGGCTCATGGGCGTGGTCGATCCCCGGCAGCACGACGGCAGGAACAACCTATCGGGTCAAAATTTCCGATGCCTCGAACGGAAGCCGCGTCGATCCGAGCAACGCCAACTTCACCATCGGCTCGCTTCCTGCGATCACCACACAGCCGGTTGCGCAGACGATCTGCCAGGGGCAGCCTGTGACGCTCACCGTTGCGGCAACCGGAAGCGGCCTCACCTACCAGTGGCGCAGGAACTCGAATCCGATATCGGGGGCAATCGGAGCATCGTACTCCATCTCCAACCCCACCACGAGCGACGGCGGCACCATCGACGTGGTCGTGACGAACGGCTGCGGCTCCGTTACAAGCGCGGGAGTTCTGCTCACCGTCAATCCCAGACCAACGATCACGACACAGCCGGTATCGCAGGCGATCTGTGCGGGCCAGCCCGTCACCTTCAGCGTCGTGGCAAATGGATCGGACCTGACCTACCAGTGGCGGAAGGGAACCGTGGACATCTCTGGAGCGAACGCTGCCAGCTACACCATCAATGCCGTGGCATCGGGCGACGCAGGAGCGTACAACGTGGTCATCGGCGGCCCGTGCAATCCGGCAGCGACGAGTTCGAGCGCAACGTTGACGGTGCTCGCAGTGCCGTCGATTGCCCAGCAGCCGGCGGCATCGCGCGAACTGTGCGCGGGGGATCGCCTCACGCTCTCCATCAACGTCACGGGAAGCAACCTGACCTACCAGTGGCGGCGCAACGGCACCGCAATCGACACCGCCCGTTCCGCCACGCTGTCGATAGCGAGCATGACGCCGGCACAGGCGGGGATCTACGACTGCGTGGTGGGGAGCCTCTGCCCACCGCCGCTGACCAGTACCGCGTGCACCGTGACGGTAGGTGCAGCGCCAGCGATCACCACACAGCCAGCCCCGCAGACTGTGCTGGTTGGATCGAACGTGACCTTCACAACGCAGGCGACCGGAGCACCGCTCACCTACCAGTGGCGCAGGAATGGAACGCCGATCAACGGCGCAACGTCCGCAACGCTCCCGCTGACGAACGTGCAGCACAGCGACGCCGGCCAGTACGATGTGCAGATCATGAACCGCTGCGACACGATCATCAGCAACGGTGCCCAGCTCTCGGTGCAGGACCCTGGAGCCGGCGCGCTGCTCACCCTGACGCAGTCGAGCGTTGATTTTGGATCGGTGGCGGTAGCAGGAACGAAGGAGGAGACGCTGAGCGAACTGGTGCGAAACAGCGGCGACAGCGTGCTGAACGTTACCGGCATGACGATCGGCGGCACAGACGCTGCGGACTTCACCATCGTGAGCGGTGGAGCGCCCTTTACCCTCGCACCCAGCGAGAGCCGCACGGTCGTGGTGCGCTTCTCCCCCACATCGGCGGGGGCAAAGAGCGCGGTGATGGAGTTCACGAGCAACGCGGCAGTGAATCCCTCGCTTCCACTTCAGGGGAGCGGAGCCGTCGGTGGCCTGAGCGTCGAGCCTTCCCCGCTCACCTTCGACTCGGTGAGCGTCGGCCAGAGCAGCTCCCGCTCGCTGATCTACTGCAACACCGGGGGAGCACCGCTGGTGATCGAGGGAATGACGCTTCCCTCTGCTCCGTTCGTGGTGATCGTTCCCCCCGTATTCCCACAAACCCTTGGTCCCGGCGAATGCGACACGCTGGAGGTGCAGTTCGCTCCGACGGTGGAGGGTAATGCCGCAGCGCAGATCGCAATCGGCACGCTTGCCGGAACCGAGAGCGACACCGTCCGCGTGTCGATGTCGGGAATCGGAGCGGCGGTGGCAGCGGTGCACGGTGGCGGCTCCTCGCTGGCAGGCATGAGCGTTGTGCCGAACCCGGCGCACGGGGATGTGGCCGTCAGCTTCTCCCTCTCCGCACCCGACGTCGTGGAGCTAACGATCCTTGACGCCGCCGGCAAGACCGTCCACACCCACGTCGAGAATGTGCGCAGTTCCGGCGAGTGGTGGTGGCGATGGAATGGCGCTGGAGACGACGGCACACGCTGTGCAAGCGGAGTCTACCGTGTTCTGCTCCGCGTCGGCTCCAGCACACACTCGCAATCGCTCGTTCTGGTGCAGTAGCGGAACACCTCTGAAATCAAGAGGATGGAGCGGGGGCGTACCGTTGAAGGGTACGCCCCCCTGGTTCCAGCCGCAGCAGTTACGCTCTCCTCCATACTCTGTGCAGCCATCGCACTCTCCTCTCCATGCTCACCATACATCCCGAAAATCCCGGCGACATTGAAGCAATCGACCGCATCAACCGCCAGGCGTTCAGAGGGGACGATGAAGCACGGCTCGTCGAGGCGCTGCGCACTGCGGAAGCGATGATCCTTTCACTTGTCGCGGAACTCGACGGAGCGTATGTCGGACATATCCTGTTCTCCCCCGCCACGGTGGTTGATGGCGGGAAGTCCACGCCAGTCGTTGCGCTTGCGCCGATGGCAGTGCTGCCACAGCATCAGCGGGGGGGCATTGGCTCGAAGCTGGTGGTGGAGGGGTTGCAACTGCTGCGGTTGATGGGGCACAGGGCCGTTGCGGTGCTCGGCCATCCCGAGTACTATCCGCGTTTTGGGTTTGGACCTTCACTCAATTATGGTATCACCTGCCACTATCCCGCAGGCCCCGAATACTTCATGATGCTGGAGCTGCGCGAGCACACGCTGGACGGCGTAACGGGCACCGTGCACTACCACCCGGCGTTCGCCGCGCTGTAAGTCTTCCGCCAGCCACTCTACCTCTTCCCCTGTTCCACAACCCACGCAACGAGCGTTGAAAGGAAGGTGGGAGCAAAATGCTTCGGAAGCGACGCGTACTCCTCCACCATGCCGCTCCGGGCCGGTTGGAAGAGATGGTTGGCTCCATCGATCACACGAATTGTCGCATGGGAGTTCGCGGCAAGCGCGTGCTCCATTGCTGCCCGGTTGAGCGAAGGGGAGACCTGCATGTCCTTCGAACCGAAGAGCGCGAGCACCGGACCCCGAACACGTGCAAGGTCCGGGGCAGGATCGTAGGTAACGAAACGGCGGAACCAGGGGCCACCGGCGCGCAGAGCAAAAAGCTGCTGGGTAATTGCAGCGTCCACTGCAACCGCCGTGTCGGTAATCGCAGCGCGCTGGGCTGCGGGGAGTGCTGCGATCTGCGCGCGAACGAGCGGACGCATCGCCACACGCACCGTATCCCACATCCTTTCATCGCCTGCTGCAAGCGCACGGTAGATCAACCGCTGGGCCGCAACCCCCTTTTCGATTGTTGCCGAATCCTGGCCCGCTGCACGGCCTATTGCGCGTATCTGGTCGATCACCACCTCGCCGCCGGACACCGCCGGACCAGCCATGAGCACGATGAACGCCGGAGCGCCGTCGCGAGCGCCGAGCATCGCCGCCACAAGGCCACCCTCGCTGTGTCCCAGCAGCCCAACCTGCGCCGCGCGGATATCGGCACGGCTGCGGAGATAGCGCAGCGCCGCCTCGGCATCGGCAGCGAAGTCATCGGTGGTAGCGGTTGTGAACTTCCCGGTTGATTTTCCGATGCCCCGGTCGTCGTACCGAAGCACGGCAACCCCGGCGCGGGAGAGCGAGTCGGCGATCAGCGCAAAGGGACGGAAGCCGACAATCTCCTCGTCACGATTCTGCGGTCCGCTGCCACTCACCAGAACAATGGCCGGGAAGGGTCCGCTCCCATCGGGCAGGGAGAGCGTGCCGGCAAGGGTGATGCTGTCGTGCGTGAACGACACCTCCACCTCGCGTGGCCCTGCACTGCACGCGGTAACGAACGAGGCAAGAAGAAGGGGAAGGAAGAGATAGCGCATGGCAACTGGAAGAAGTATCAAGATAGGACACAGGCCAGTGATGGATGTGCCTCACTGCTGGTAAACGCGCCCGGCAGAACCTGCTGGACGTCCCGGCCGTGCATTCTACCCCCGTGGGGGTTTCCACACAACAGGAGCGGCAGGAACACCAATGGTGTTCCTGCCGCTCCTTTCGCTGTGGTGGTGTGGTGCTGTTCTATCGGATCACCGGCACGCGCGGCTGCACGGCACTCATCGAATCGTAGCGCTCGGAGTACTGAATGATGAGGCGAACGAGGAGATCGTTGAGGAACTCTACCTTGTAGTCACCAATCGTCGGCTTGATGTGGCTGTTGCCGATGCCGCTGTGGTCTGTCAGGAACACGTAGGTGCCGTTTGTCTGCGTTCCGAGCATGCGCAGGAGGAATTCTGTTTCCTTGTCCACGCCGCTCGACGCAACGGGAATGATGTGGATCCCCTTCTCGGAAGCGCGGCGCACAAGCCCGGCAATCGAGTCGAGCCGGTCGTCGGTGTGGTGCGGCGGCGCATCGAGCACAAGGAAGAGGATGCGTGCCCGTGCCGACGGACTCCACTCGTGCCGGTCGATAGCGTCGGCAAGCGCCGACTCCACCGCCTCCGGCGTGTCGCCGCCGCCCCCCGCGCTCTGGCGGCGGAGGAAGTTCACAAGGTCATCCATCTTCTGCGTGAAGGGATAGGGGCGCACCAGATAGTCGTCGGTGACGTCGCGGTAGACGTTGGCGGCAACACGAACACCGTACGACTGGGCCGCGTGGTCGCGCACCCTGCCCACCACGTTCTCCACCTCAGCCTTGATGTACTCCAGTTCGTCGCCCATCGAACCTGTCGCGTCGATGGCAAACATCACGTCCACAATCCCCTCCTCGCGCGACGGCGAACGGAACCGTGCCTGTACTGTTGGCGAGGCGGCTCCAACCCCGGCCTTTACATCGCTGATGGTGCGGACCTCCTCACCGGACTTCACCACGACCTCGAACGAGGTGGAGGGGTCGGGGGCATCGAGTCCGGTGTAGAGTTCTGCGATACCGTGATTGTCGGTACGGGCGCTCCAGAGGAGGCGACGGTCGCGGGTGTAGAGTTCAGCCACGGCATCGATCACCGGACGCTCACCATCCTGTGCCTGCACGGTGATGCGCGCGCCGGAACCGAGTTTCCAGTAGCCGCGCATCCTCCCCCAGTCCTCGCTCATCAGCCCGTTCCAGAAGTTCCAGTCGCGCAGGTCGTTCCACTCACCGGCGGTGAGCTGCCCGGAGCGCTGCACGGGGGGAGCGGGAATCGGCTCCTCATCGATATCCTTCGCCTTCACATCACGATCCACCACCTTGTCCCCCGCACGATGGTCCTCGGCAGGCGCGGATTCATCACTTATTGACCCTGCGACATCGAGAGGCGAGTCGAACGATTCACGCGACTCGACACCCTCAGCCCGTACCGACGTTTCAGTGGAGCGTCCACCACGAATGGCATGACCGCCCGCCGACGTTGTTGAAGCCGAGGCCACACGGCCACGAATGGCACGACCACTCGCCGACGTTGTCGAGGCCGAGGCCACACGGCTCGTCGTGGGCGCAGTCTTCGTGGCAGCACGGACTGTGCGCCGTGATTCAACTGTAGTTCCAGCTCCCGATGGCGCCGACTCACCGCGCGCTGCGGCAACCCGATCGGTGGCAACGAGGCCGGCACCACCAATCCTTGACGATCTGGCCCCAACTCCTTCACGAACGCTCAGTGCGTCGCCCCCGCCATCATCGGCGCCCGATGCAGTCGTGACGACCTCTGCGGGGATCAAAGCATCGGCCGTTCCCATCACTACCGGCGGGGATGGAGGGAGAACCGGTCGCTCACCGTCGCTGGCAACAGCCGTGGAGGCGCGCTCGTCGGCCTTCGTGCTGGAGGTATCGCGCCCGACGGCACAGGCGGAGAGAACGAGGGCGAGAAGAAGGGGAAGGAGGGCCAAAAGACCGAAGCGTCGAAGTGTGTCGGGAGAGAGTGTCATGGCGAACCCTGGAATAACGTTGTCGATCGAAGGTACACGAGAAGCAGCGGCAGAGTTACCGGCATGCGTGAAGTGCCCGGAGGACGCGGGGAGGGTTCCGACGTAACAACTAGGTGCGCCGGGCCAGCGCCCTCCCCTTCCACTGAGGACCCCGACTCTGAAGAAAAAGCCGCATCGAGCGCAGGGCAATGAAAGCCGCACCGAACGCACCAAACGGTTGCATGACGATCTGGCCCGGACCGAGTCGAAGCGTTCGAGCAAGAAGTGCACGCAGCAGCGCACCGATGCCGAGATGAACGAGCGGCAGGGAGAGCGATGGTCCCGTTTTGCCACGCACCAGAGCAACGGCAACGAAGAGCAGCGGGAGGACGAAAAGCGCGAGCATCGCTGCGGCAAAGAGGAGCGTGCCGGGCACGCTGTAGCCGAGTCCGGGGAACAGATTCTTCGAGAACCCATCGATCACCTCTCGCGAGGAACGGTACATCCGGCAGCGAACGACGGACGCCGCCCCAGCCAAGCCGACACGATAGCCGCGCCGCTTCGCGAGCCGTGCAAGCTGCACATCCTCTACGATCTCTCCCCGCACCGCACCGTGCCCGCCAATCGCAGCATAGACGCGCCGCTGGCACCACAGATACTGTCCATTCGCTGCGGAGAGGCTCGGCGCGCGGGTGCGCGCGATCAGAGGATTGGGAAGCGTGGTGAAGTAGAGGAACGGCGCCATCGGCACCACGGCGCGTTCCAGGAAGGAGCCAAGTTCCAGTTGCGGAACGCCGCTGAAGAACTCCACGTCGGCACCCTCCGCCCACGCCAGCGCCGAGAGGAGTCCGTCAGGCTCGTGCGCCGTATCTGCATCGGTGAAGAGAAGCCACTCCCCTGTTGCCTGTGCCGCAAGCTGGGCACAGGCCCAGTTCTTCCCGAGCCATCCTTCCGGGGGAGGTGTGCCGTGCAGCACACGCAGTTCCGGGTGTTCGCGTTCGAGCTGCGCAAGAATCTCCCCGGTGGTATCGGTGGAACCGTCATCGAGCACCAGCACTTCCAGCGGCCTGTAGCTCTGCGCGAGAAGTGAGCGCACGCACTCCGCAATCGAGCGTTCCTCGTTGCGGGCAGGGACCAGCACCGAGAGCGCGGGAGCGCGGAGTGGCCGCCGACCCGGAACGATGCGAGCAAACGCCCATCCATTCCAGAACGCGACAGCAAGCAGCGGGAGAAGGAGGACGAGAACGATGAGATTGTAGAGGAGCATAGCAGCGCCGAACATACAACAGCCTTCGACAGGTGGCTGTGGCGCCCAACGGTGAAGGTGTTACCTTTCAGCGCTTCGACGAACGATCACCCCAACGCTCCTCCTTCCTGTTTCGTCCCTCTTCTTCATTCCATCATCTCTGCGTTGGTCTCTTGATTCTCCTGCCATCCGAACACGACCGCATGCACAATCCTCCCACTCCGGGCGGATATGAGTGGAGCTACGTTGACGGGATCTCCGACGACGGAGCCTGGGGGTTCGTTGCGATATGGTTCCGGGGCTGCCCCATGTCTCCCTACTACTGCGCCGCAATCGATCGGGCCACGCGTCGCGGCACTCCGCTCCCCAATCCATCGGACTATCCTGCCTTCTCCTTCAGTCTCTACCATCACGGACGACGCGTCTACTTCGCGTTGCACGAGGAGCCGGCGGCAGCCTGGAGCGGCAGCGCTTCCGCGCCCGACGTGCGGGTCGGGGCGAACACCCTGCACGGCAACACACGCCTTGATGAAAAGGTCTACCTGCTGAACGTCGATACGGCGATGCCGTGGCAGCGCAGCAGGGTGGTGGGGGATATCGAGATGACTTCGGCGGCAGTGGACCTGCCCTTCGACAGTGAATCGCTTCCGGTCGATCAGCCAGCCCACGCCTGGATTCCCGCCGCGCCCGACGGAGTCTGCACTGTCCGGCTCGACCTGTGGCAACGCTTCGGCGGCACCACCAAAATCCGCTGCCGCGGGCGCGCCTACCACGACCGCAACGTTGGCACCGAACCGCTCCACCGCATCTCTGGCGACTGGCACTGGGGCCGGGTGCACGACGGCGAGCGAACCCTGCTCTACCTCTCCATCACGCCCGATACGGAGCTTGCCACAGAGCAACGCTTCCGACGCCTGCTGCTGCTCGATGGCGGCCAGCTCGTGGCCGAAGCAAACAACTTCCTCTGCACACCCGAGCCTGCCCCGATGCACTGGAGCACGCTCCCACAGCGCACCAACCTGCTCTGCGTCTCCGATGAGAGCGGAATCGTGGTCCGCTCGCAGACGCAGAAGAAGCTCGACAGCGGTCCATTCTACCACCGTACACTCTCGACAATCGAGGCAACGCTGGATGGCATACCGTGGTGTAGTGGAACCGGCATCGCGGAGTACCTGCGGCCATCACGACTGGGCGTCGCGGCATTCCGTCCGTTCGTTGCGTTCCGCGTACGCCGCCGCAGATAGAACAACACAGCCGGAGAACGGGAAAGAGGCAACCAACCATCAACGGAACCACCCGGCCACTGCAAACTGTTCTCTTTCCAGCCAGCGACCCCAATCATCCCGTCATATCCATCCATGAAGCGCCTCCCACTTTTCGCCATTGCACTCCTTCTTGCAGCCACCACGCTCCACGCACAGGGAATGGGTGTGCTGCGCGGACTACAGATTGGCATGACCCACGCGGAACTTCGGGCACTTGTGGACTCCACAGCCTGGGAGTACGCGGTTCCCGACGACAGCGCCGTCATCAAGGACTACTACGTGCTCTCCCCGAGCGTTGCCGCTGCCTCGGCTCCGCTGGACGCCAACGCCTTTATCGGCATTGGATGCGACGGAGGCGGACCGTGCGCAACCCTGGGACCAGCAGCGATTTTCTTTACCGGCGACACCCTGACGCGCATCCTCCTGATGCTCCCCACCGCCTATACAGCAACCGGAACTGACAGCATCGTGGCGGTAGCAACCTCGGCGATGCGGTCGCTGGAATATCAACTCGGCCCCACCGAGCCGCCGGGCTTTCCGCTGAAGGCGGTAACGGCGCAGAACATCACGGCGATGGAACCGCTTACTTCTGGAGAGATTGGCCGCTGGAGCGTCAACGGACTGAACTACGTTCGAGGAAGGATGCAGTTCGGCCTGAGCCGCCAGGAGACGGCGTCCTGGACCTACACGATCACGGTGGAGCGGTAGCGTGAGGCGCACACGCCGGAAGCGAGGAGTTCTGAAGAGTCCATGGGCGTAGTCTGTGGAGTACGTGCCCACGCACCACGGATGATGGCATGAGCGCCATTGGAGCACGGGCGATGCAGCAGATACCGCATCGCCCGTGTCCCTGAAGAAGATCCTCTACGCTCCGCTCGGCAGATAGCGGGCAAAGAACGCCTGCGTTCGCTTCCATGCGTCAGCGGCAGCACCGGGGACATACATCTGGCCCGAGGGGTTGGCAAAGGCGTGGCCGGCACTATCGTAGATGTGCACCTCCCCGTTCACTCCTGCCCGCTTCATTCCCTCCTCGAAGGCGCGCACCTGATCGACAGGGATGCTCTCGTCGCGCGCGCCGAACAGACCCAGCACCGGCATATCGAGCGCGCGGAGCGTCACAGGGTCGGTCTGCAACCTGCCGTAGTAGATCACCGCCGCGTCGATGTCCTGCGGGTTCTTCAGCGCCGTCTCCAGCGACCATCCACCACCAAAGCACCAGCCAATCACGCCAATCCTGCGCGCTCCACGGCTCTTCAGGTAGTCGATTGCCGCACGGATGGTGCGGCGACCCGGCTCCATATCGGCCATGGCCTTCTGCGTCAGGGCCTTTGCACTGTCGGGAACGGTGGCAACGCTTCCGTGGTAGAGATCGACAGCAAGCGCACGGTAGCCATCACCGGCCAGCCGCCGCGTCATCGCGCGGATGTTGTCGTTCAGCCCCCACCACTCGTGAATCACGATGATTCCGGGGAGACCCGTATCGCGACCGGCAGGGCGGGAGACGTAGCCGCGCGCCGAGCCGTCGCTGCGATCGTATTGTATATCCTCTGAAATTACCGGACCGGCGGGCTGCATCCAGGCAACGTCGTTGCCCGTGGGCCTGTCGTCCCGATGCTCGCGGTGCATCGTCTCCGCATAGGTGGTATCCCCGGTCTTTTTGGCCGGCTCCGACCGGGAGCAGCCGGCAGCAAGGAGAACAGCGAGGAGAAGAATCGCTCTTGAACTGCGCATAGTGGCTGTCGAGAATTGATGGAGAGATTCCTGCGCGTCAGAAGAACGCCCGCACCGACCGATTGGTGCCACAGCCATACCCCCAACGACACTCCGGCATTCCACCAACGCAATCGCCCCCCTCGGTTCGTGTGCGGTGAACTTGAAAATCACCACGAATCGAGGAGGGCGTATACCGAAGTCAGCACTGTAGAGTGCCTTTCATCCAGCAGGATGGCAGACCAGGCTCTCTCTAGCGTCCGCGCGAGCGGCTCTGCGAGCCATCACTGTCGCTGTCGTCTTCATTCTTGCGCCGACCGTGCGAGCCGGTGCCCATGTCGCTCTGGCGATCGCCACGTCCGGCGTTGCCGCCCTGATAGTTTCCCTCGCGTATCGTACTCCCCCCCTTCTGCGCTCCAAGCTCTTCCGGGCGCTGTCCCGCGGTGCCGAATTGTGCCTGTTGATCGTGCGCGGCAGATTGCAGTTCGGTCTTCTGCTGCGCCCTGGCGTTCTCTGCCACCGGTTCATTCCCGATGTTGCCGAGCGTTGCGTCGGCGTTGGTGCGTCGATCCTCTGTGCCTGTTGGCTGTGAGCTTTGACCCTGGAGTGGAGCACCGCTCCGCTCCATATAGTTACCCGTATCACCACGGGTGTTTCCTGTGTTCGCCATGTCAGTTGCTCCAAACGATAATGTGGGTGATCTTCAGCCACACCCGACGCCGCAGCATCGGAGGCTGATGTATCGTCGTTGTCGAGACAGGTGTGCCACTCTCATCCATTCATGGAGACCCAGGTCGAGCGACACATATCAGGAACAGATGCACGACACGGTTGGTTCCCCTCACACCCGGCAGGCACCGGCAGAAAGCGCCCCAGCGCGCCTGTGCTCCCACCATCATCTGTGTTCGGACGGGCGCTCTATGCCACCGCCTTTCTATAGACCCGTGTTGCCCAGAGCAGTGTGAGCGCTGTGAGCGGAACCATCACCCCAAAACCGTAGAGCACGGCGGGCGCGTCGAACGTTCCCCGTGCCAGCGCGCGCGCGCCCTCCACCGCATAGTAGAGAGGGTTGGCATGGGCGATGATCTTCATCCAGTTCGGCGCCAGCGCAATCGGCAGAAGCACGCCCGACAGGAGGAGGAGGGGAAGGTTGATGCCGTTCATCACTGCCGCCACGCTGCCGATCTCCTTGGTGATGAGCGCAATCGATATCGAAAAGGCGGAGACGGTGACGAGCAACAGACCGAGCAGCAGGAACATCAACACGAGGCCGACGAGGTGCACATGAAATCCCAGCACCGCACCGATGCCGACAACGATCACCGAGAACCCGAACAGGAAGCTCAGGTTGGCCAGAATCGGCGCGACAAGGAGAGCGAGACGGCTGGCAGGAGTAACGCGCAACCGCTCGATCACGCCCGACTGAAGCTCGAAGATGGTCCCGAAGCCGGCCCCCGTTCCGCTGCCGAACGCCGTGAGCGCAAGAATGCCGGGCAGAAAGGTGTCGAGCACCGCTCCCATCTCCGTGCCCGGCGGGGCAACGTTCTTCAGAAGCGGGGTAAAAAGGACGAGGTAGAGGATCGGCGTGGTAAGCCCAACGAAGAGCCACACGGGGTTGCGCACGTCCTCGAGAATGCTGCGCTTGTAGAGCAGTGCGGTATCGCGAACGAAACTCATTGTGCACCTCCTTCCGCCGTGTCGCGGAGTGAACGTCCGGTCTGCATCAGGAACACATCGTCCAGACTGGGTCGGGACATGGTGATGGAGCGGACAACGATACCGGCCTCGTCGAGACGACGAAGGATTGCCGGAAGCGCGGTGCTCCCCTCGTCAACGTAGAGGCGGATATGGTCGTGCTCTGTCCCCGTTCCCTTCACGAACGCTTCGGATTGAAGGAGGGCGGCAACACGCTCCGCCTCCGCCGCATTCTCCATCCCGATGGTCACCGACTCACCCGCCACCTTCTGCTTCAGCTCCTTCGGCGTCCCCTGCACGATGATCGTCCCGTGATCCATAATCACCAGACGGTCGGAGAGTGCGTCCGCCTCCTCCAGGTAGTGTGTGGTCAGGAAGACGGTGGTGCCAAGGTCGCGCAGCGTGCGCACCTGGTCCCACATGTTGGCGCGGTTCTGAGGGTCAAGCCCGGTGGTAGGCTCGTCGAGGAAGAGCACCTCCGGTTCGTGGATCAACCCCATGGCAATGTCGAGGCGGCGGCGCTGGCCGCCCGAATAGGTCTTCGCCTTGCGGTCGGCAAACTCGCCAAGGTCCAGAAGCTCGATCAGCTCTGCGGAACGGCGCGCGACACGCGCGTTGTCGGTGCTGTAGAGCTTCCCCTGGAGCACGAGATTTTCGCGGCCGGTGGCCAGAAGGTCGGTGCCGCCAAGCTGACTGACGTAACCGATGTGGCTGCGCACCTGGTGTGGCTCCCTGGCGACATCGAACCCTGCCACGGTTGCGCTTCCATCATCGATGGGCAGCAGCGTCGTCAGCATTCGGAGTGTCGTGGTCTTCCCCGCACCGTTAGGCCCAAGGAATCCGAAGATCTCCCCTCTGCCAACGTTCAGGTCCACTCCCCGCACCGCCTCCACCGGCCCGGTTCTGCTGCGAAAGCTCTTGCGAAGCCCTCGCGTCGTGATAACATCGCTCATACTCTGGGTTGAGGTTGGTGATGGTGTGCTGCTACCGTTTCCTGGTGCGCGCACGCGGTTCTGGTGGTTTCTCGTTGCCGGCAGCCGTTGATGATCGGCGTGCCTTCGTCGCACTGTTCATTGCCGCCGATTCCTTCCTCTCCACTTCCTTCGTCGAACGACCTCTCTTCGTCGCCGGAGCAGCCTTGTACTGGCGCGTGTGGAGCGCGCGCCACTCGGAGGTGAACTTCCCGTCCGATTTGTTGATAAGCTGCACCAGCTTCACCACCCATTCCCGCTCGGCCTCCAGCATCGCGACGTAGTACTCGGTTTCGATGGTGAAGAGCCGTGGAAGCGCCCGCACGGCAACCGATCCCAGGATGTGGCCCACCTTCTCGATCTCCCTGTCGATTCGGGCGATACGCTCGGCAAGGAGCGTTGCCACTTCATCCGGCTGGAGCACCGGCATCAACGAGAGCGCCGCCTCGAACTGCGGATACTCCTTCACGGGTCGGGCAAGCAGATCGTACATCCACTCGTGCAGCTCCACCTCGCCGAACTGCGTCAGTTCATACACCGAGCGCTCCGGGCGCGTCCCCTCGCGCGTCCGCTCCCGCGCGTGGATGTGTCCCTCCCGCTCCAGCGAACCGATCACGGTGTACAGCGAGCCGTAGTTCAGCTTGATGCTCGCCTCCTTCGCGCGCTGGCGAAGCGTCACGGCCATCTCGTAGGGGTGCATGGGACGTTCGGCCAGCAGCGCGAGGACGGCGAGACCCAGTGGGTTCTTTCTACTCATAGCCGCGAATATATATCCGGTTCCGTATATACGGAAAGGAATATTCGACGACAGATATTGATTTCTGGAGCCGGGTACTTCGCAGGGGACCTGCTTGTGAGTGAACGGCACAATGGACCTGACCGCACACCGCCATCGGTTGGGAACGCGCGCAACCGAGAACGCCCCGCCATTGGTGGCGGGGCGTTCTTGTCGAGAACATCATCACTGCGCGAACGGCGAACTCACGTTACCTCAATGCAGCCGCAGCCGGTGCGGATCAAATAGCCACGGCACCCAGCAGTTCGATGAGCGAGGCAACGAACGGATGCGTTGCGTTCGGCGGGACTGGACTTTCCCCGGCATCGTTGAGCACCGGCGGTGGAGTCCCCGCCACTACCTCCAGACCAATCCCGCTGCCAATCATCTCCCCAAGGCGCTCGCACAACAGCTTCGCCTTGCGTTCCACGATCCCCTGATACTCGCCTGGCACGAACAGACGCAGGTGGCGCCCGGCCAGCTCGCCCGGTGTCGCCTGCCGCAGCGCGGTCACCATCTGCATCTGCTTCTCCTCCTCCAGCCTGTCGAGCAGCGCCCCCCACGCATTCTTCACCGTATCAATCGTTGGGCCTGAGAGCGTTGTTGCGGCAACGCCGGGCATCGCGTGCGCTCCCACGGCACTCGCATCGTCCCCACCGTGGGGTGGAGGTGCCAGAAGCGATGGCTGGTGATGCGTCATCGGCATCGGTGCCTCGGCAACAATCGTGGCGTCGGCCATCGGCGCGTACACAACCGCCGAGGCTGTCACCGGACGCGGGGGGGGAGCCGTGGGGAAGAGCGCCAGATCGGCACCCGTTCTTGTGCGCAGCGCTCCAAGAGGACTGTAGGGAGTGTTCGACACCTCGGCGACGGACTGCGGCGAAGTCTCTGCGACGTTTGCGCTCTGTGGCGTCTCCGGCGCTGCGGCTGAGGTCACCTCCCCACCCTCGGCCGGCAGCATCGAAGCCGGGCTTGACTGTACGGGCCGAGCAACGGCAGGGCGCACAGCGGGAACGGCCGCAGGAGTTGTGCCCGCTGCGGCAGGCAGAGCGCCACCGGCGTTGTCGAGGCGTTCGATAAGTCTGGAGAGCTGCACCGTGCTCTCCATCGCCGCAAGTTGCACGAGCACAAGTTCCAGCCGGAGCCGCGGCTGCACGGCGGAGCGGAGCGCACTTCCGGCGGCAAGCACCAGATGGAGCGCACGGATCAGGTCACCCTCCTCGAACGTTGGGGCGTCGGCGGCGTAGCGATCCACATACACCTTTGCAGCCTCGATCAACCGCGTTGAGCCTGTAGCGCGCGCGGCGAGCATGTTGCGCAGATGCTCGGCAAGACCCACCAGGAACTCTCCGGGATCGAACCCGGTGCGTGTCACCTCCTCCACAATCGCGAAGGCTTCGGCAGGGGCGCCGGAGCGCATCATGTCGGTGACGCGGAAGAAGAATCCGGCGTCGATAATGTTCAACGCGTCGTGAACTCCGGCAAGCGTGACATGAACTCCGCAGAAGCTTATCACCTGGTCGAAGATCGACTGCGCATCGCGCATCGAGCCATCGGCCTTGCGAGCGATGGTGACGAGCGCGTCCTCCTCCACCGTGTAGCCCTCGCGTCCGGCGATGTACTGGAGTCTCCCCACGATATCCTCGATCTGCATCCGCCGGAAATCGAACCGCTGGCAGCGGGAGAGGATGGTGGCAGGAACCTTGTGGGGTTCGGTGGTGGCGAAGACGAAGATGAGGTGTGCGGGTGGCTCCTCCAGCGTCTTCAGCAGCGCGTTGAACGCCGAGGTGCTGAGCATGTGCACCTCGTCGATGATGTAGAGCTTCTTCTTCCCGACAATCGGGGGGAAGCGCGCGTTGTCGCGGAGCTTCCGCACGTCCTCCACCGAGTTGTTGCTCGCGCCGTCGATCTCCACCACGTCCAGCGAACGCCCCTCGCTGATCTGCACGCACGACTCGCACTGGTTGCACGGCTCGAAGTCCTCGCCGGGATTCAGGCAGTTGAGCGCTTTTGCCAGGATGCGGGCGGTGGTTGTCTTCCCCACGCCGCGCGGTCCGGTGAAGAGATAGGCGTGGTGCACGCGCTCCTGCCGGATGGCGTTGCGGAGCGTCTGGGTAACGTGCTCCTGCCCGACGACGCTGGCGAACTCCGACGGACGCCACTTGCGCGCGGTGACCTGGTAGCCCTGCTGCTCGGCCATAGTCTGCTCTGGGGAGATATGCGTGAGATCGAATCGAAAGGAAGTGGCCTGAACTTACGGAAGAACTCGAGAGTAGGAATTACGAGCCTTCTGGAACCAACCTTTCGAAGCAGAGAACGAGACTCCCCGGCATCGAGTGACTTCGCTGCCAGGCGGGTAGAAGAAAGAGGAGAGAGCAGTTTCTGCAGAAGTCAGCATAGACACACTGACCATTGTCCAAGTGACCCCTTGCGCATGAGCATTCACAGCACAGAGCATAGCGCCAAGGCAGACAGGAAGCGCTCTCCTACCATTTCCCCGATGGATTGCCAGCTCACTACAAGTCCTCTTCGCTCTCCTCCTCCGCCTCCAGTTCCCTGTCAGCTTCAGCAAGTGCCGCTCGCGCTGCCGCCACATCGCCGGCAAGTTGAGGATCGGTAATGAGGTCCAGCAGATGGCGACAGGCACGAAGCGGTTCCGATGCAGCGCTGGAAGGATTCAGGACAAAGAGGTATCCCCGCTCCGCCGCCCGCGCCAGCAGCGTGTTTTTTCCAACAAGAACCGAGAAGGTTGCACCCAGTACCCGATGGGCAGACTCCGTGTCTATTGCTGCAAGCACGGTCATGGCATCCTCGAGAAACTGTGGAGCAGGATTGTTCAGCAACCGCTCCTGGAGCGGCGTGATGACAGCGTCTCCGTGCAGTGCAAGCTCTTCGGTGGCAGAGAAATCCCCCTCTGCAAGCTGCTCGATCAGCATCCTGATCTCCTCGCTCCGATCCACAACCTCCACATGCTGCCCGGCAACGTAGAGTTCAGCAATGAACTGCTGCGGCAGAGGAAGATCGAGATTGCACCACTCACGTTTCTCCTTGAACTCCTCTCCGAGCGGTATACGCCAGATAATGCCGTGCCCTACCCAGGGCATACCAGCCTCCCACACAAACTCCGGTTGTACCCCCTCCGAAATGAGAGGCTGCACCTTGGGGGACCTTCCAAAGCCGTACCCCTTCCCATACCTCTCGCTCAATTGAGGCAGCGTGTATTGAGGCGCACGCTGGAGATGTTCGAGCCAGCTCTCGTACCCGAGCAGCTCGCTCTCCTCAACGTCACGCCAGGCAACGATCATCGGCTCGCTCTCCAGAAGAGCCTTCTCTTCCACTGCAAGGTGCTCGATTGCCTGTGGCGCCTCCTCCTCTCCTGCCAGAACGTGCGCGCGCGGGAGAAAATCCCCGCGGTCACTCTCGCCGGGAGGGCCCGCTTCGATGAGCGCGTCGAGGATTGCCACGTGAAAAATGTCTCCCAGAGGCATGCGGTCGATGGTAAGCACGTGAGCCAGCACACACGTCGTGCCGTGGAGGGGAACGGAGAGAACTGCACCCTCGGTGATTTCAAGCATGAGAGGAGAACGGTGTCGCTGAAAATGGAAGAAGGGTGAATCTATCCGTGCCTCCGGCAGTTCACACGAAAGAACTCGGTGCGCCCACTCCCCCACTTGCAACAATCTTCTCCCGCTGCGCCGTGAGCGGCGCGGGCTGCGTAGTTTTGCCCTCCGTATCATCTTCCCGGCCGGGAACAGATTTCTCTCCACGCATCTTCCTCTCTGCGCACATGCTCAACTTCGACCTGAACGAAACCCACCAGATGATCCGCGACACCGCGCGCGAGTTCGCGCAGAGCGAGATCGAATCGACATCCATCGAGCGCGACATCAAGGGAGAGTTCCCAGCGGAGATCGTTGGCAAGCTCGGCGAGCTGGGCTTCATGGGAATGATGGTCGGCGCCGACTGGGGTGGCTCCGGCCTGGACACGCTGAGCTACGTGATCGCCATGGAGGAGATCAGCAAGGTGGACGCCTCCTGCGGCGTCATCATGTCGGTGAACAACTCGCTGGTCTGCTGGGCGCTCGAAACGTTCGGCAACGACGACCAGAAGGAACGGTACCTCCGTCCGCTCGCCACCGGCGCGAAGCTCGGCGCCTACTGCCTTTCCGAACCCGAGGCAGGCTCCGACGCGCGCAACCAGAGCACCACGGCAACCCAGAACGACGACGGCAGCTGGACCCTGAACGGCACGAAGAGCTGGATCACCAACGGGACCACCGCCGACATCTACCTGGTGTACGCGCAGACCAACCGCGAGCTTGGACACCGCGGCATCAGCTGCTTCATCATCGAGAAGGGATGGGAGGGCTTCACCCACGGCGTGAAGGAGGACAAGCTCGGCATTCGTTCCAGCGACACCTGCACGCTCCAGTTCCAGGACGTGCGGGTTCCCGCGGAGAACGTGCTCGGCGAGGTGGGGCGCGGATTCAACATCGCAATGGCAACGCTGAACGGTGGAAGAATCGGCATCGGCGCGCAGGCGCTTGGTATTGCACAGGGGGCGTTCGAGGCGGCGGTGAAGTATGCAGGGGAGCGGAAGGTGCAGGGGAAGCCCCTCAGCGACCTCCAGGCGATCCAGTTCAAGCTCGCCGAGATGGCCGTAAAGATCGAGGCGGCGCGCGCACTCCTCTGGAACGCCGCATCGCTGAAGGATCGCGGTCAGGACTTCATCAAGGAGGCGTCGATGGCGAAGCTCTTCGCCAGCAGGACGGCGGTGGAGGTTGCGCTTGAGGCGGTGCAGGTCCACGGCGGTTACGGCTACGTCCGCGAGTACAAGGTGGAGCGGTTCCTGCGCGACGCAAAGATCACCGAGATCTACGAGGGAACCTCGGAGATCCAACACATCGTTATCGCCCGCCAGGTGTTGAAGGAAATGGCATAGGCGATCTCCCCGGCAACTGCTCGAAAGCGTCCACGCCCCGCACGATCCATACCGTGCGGGGCGTTGTCGTTACGCACGAGAGCGTGACCGGAGAAGGATTGCAGGATGGGGAGCGTCGTGGAGTATACTCTCCCCTGTCGGCTGCCGCAACAGATGGTTCCCCCGCGCTTGCCCATACTGTGCCGGACGATCACAGTGTCCACGGGGGTGAGGCGGCACGCTATCAACGTGTCCCCGCCGATGTGCTTTGTGGAGTGCCATTGTCAGCCTGTGAACGTTCTCACACCTGTGGCAGATGGCGCAGCACACGCGCCTTCAGGATCTTGACAAGCGCCGGGTCCATATACTCGAACTCATCGGGGATATCGAGGCAGATCACACGCCGATCCCCCACCCACCGAGCGAATCGCTTCGAGAGGCGGCTCCGGTGCGCCCGCTCCATCACGAAGATGATCTCCGACCACTCGATCAGTTCGGGCGTGACCGGCGTCTCGGCGTCGTGGTTGAGTCCGGCAGAAGCAACATCAAGCCCCGCATACATCGAGAACACCTGCTCCGCTGTGGGGCTGCGCAGTCGATTCTGGCTGCAGAGGAACAGAACGCGCTTCATGGATTACTGCTCTATGGCACGTGCACACGGCAGCGAGGCTGGACCGGATTCTACGCGGACGAAGAGACGATTCAACCCTCCCCACGAGCGGCACAGGCGTTACCGTCGCCGCCGTCGCGCGGACGACGATGACTCGGAGGATTTGACGACTGTATCGGCCACGCTGCCGACGGTGTCAACGGCGAGCGCCTGCGGCGGACCACTCCCCAGCAGATAGCGCTGCTGCACCTTCAACGTCGGGCAGCAGCGAGCATCGCCAGCGCCGTGAACGATCATGGCGAGGATCGCCGTATCCCCACGGATTGCGCCCGACTCGATCTTCACCCGGTCACCAAGGAACGCCTCCCCCGTCTGCCGAAGACCCGACTCGTCGCGCCGGAACGCGAGGAGATGCACGAACACACCCGACCCACCCGTCTCCACGAGCACCGGCAGCACGGCACGCCGCGCACCGTCGGGACCGGGAGCGGAGGAGAGAAGCAGCCACGGCAGTGCTGTTACGCCCACTGCTGCCGCCGTGTCGTTGAAGAGTGTGTCGGTCAGGGTAATCGGTCCACGTCCGGTCAGGGAGAGAATGGTGTCGATGTCGTGGAGGGAAAGGGTCACCCCACGAACATCGGACGAGGTGATTGGTGGCTGAATCCGTACCGGCGCTGGTGTGTCGGCGCGCCGGGCGGCCGAGTCCCGCCGGGCAGCCGGTGCCTCCCGATCCGTACACGCAGCAAGCAGAAGTGGGAGAAGGAGTGCAAGGCTGACGCTCTTTGTCATTGCATCGGGTCGATGGGTTGGCGAGGTTCGCACCAGGCCGTGGCGTTGTGTCGCGGACAAGATACCTGCCCTGCCGCTCTGTCGGGACAGGGATTCCTTCGCCGTGCGGCGCACGAACATTCCGGTGGTAGTCTCCTCATAGAGTGGTGCAGCAGGAACGGGATGGGAGCTGACTCCTCTTCTTCGTTTTGCTCATCACCAGCCTCTTCTTCTCTGGGCTTCGTGCCAGTCTCCCGACTGATGCGTCTCGGGCCTGCACAGACACTCGACCGGCCGATATAAAAAGGGTCAGCCAAAACTTTATGGTAATGCGAAAATTCCTGTTGATGGGGCTTATTCTGCTATCGGGGTGCCTAGACGGCAATAAAGAACCCCACCCGCTCAGCACGCCTAAAATCCCCTATACCGGGAATGAGTTGAGGGTCGATGGGTATTATTATTCCAGCCCAAGTTCAGCGAACGATAGAGGTGTTGCGGTATTCTATAGAGATGGTGTCTGTTTGCATAACTTTACCCGCATTCAAAGCCAAGATACATTTGACTTTATCGAGAGTGGTTTTTTGCGAAATACCCCCCTAATGTCCCGCTTGTGGAGCACTCCTACCCATATCGGCGTATTCCATGTAAACAAGGATTCGCTTGAATTTGAAACGTGGGAAGCAACGTACGACATCACTACGTTCAGCCACTTTTGCACGATCCTCAACGATACGACCTTTGTCTTGACAATGCGGGTGAATAATGACCTGGGCAAATCCTTCCCGGAGAGATTAACGTATCGATTTAGGCAGTTTCATCCCAAGCCCGACAGCGCGAATAGTTTTATTCAATAAATACAACAGGTTGAATTACGTGAACGATGTTTGGAAGTTGACGGGTCTCTCTTGGTCACGAGTGGTATACCTGGCTCACACTGCAACACTCTATTAGGACACTACCCCGATTCTCCGTGGACGTTTTGCTGCACACTCTACGAGCATTATCCATAACCCCATACGCTGCACTTGTCTCTTCGCTCCCTTCTCCTCGTTGCAACCCTGGTTGCGCTCTCCTGCCGCATGGCCGCGCAACCGAGTGGCCCGGCGCAGCTCATCACGCTCGAGTGCTGCCCGGACAGCTTGGTTGTGCAAACGATCAACGGTGAGGAGATACGCAATGTGTGGGGACACGTCCACTTCGTGCAGGGGGTGACACATATCACCGCAGACAGGGCAACGCAGTATCCCGCACGCAACTCGGTAACGCTGACGGGCAACGTGAAAATCACCCAGCCGGGGAGCGAGGTGAGCGGACCGCGCATCGAATACAACGGGACGACGCGCGTTGCCACCGCCCCGGAGGGTTTTGCCCTTGCCGACAAGGGGATAACGATGCGCGGGAACAGCGGCAGCTACAGCCTTAACGCACGCCACGCAACGTTCCGTGGGAACGTGGTGATGCAGAATGGCGGCACAACTCTCCGCTCCGGCAGCGGCGAGTACGACGAGGACGAACAGAAGGCGTGGTTTCGGGACGGTGTGCGGGTGGAAACCGACAGCGGAACCATTACCTCCTCCTACCTGACCCACACACGCTCGACCGGCGAATCCTTCGCCACCGGCAGCGTCGTCGTCTCGTCGCGCGGCGATACAGCGCAGCTTCGCGGCGACACGGTCCTGCACCGCCCAAGCGAGGGCTACACGTTTGCCACAGGGCATGCGTCAGTGTTCGCCCGCACCCGCAACTCCCTCCTGACCGCCGACACGATTCTGCACCGCTCGGGCGAGAAGTACTCGCTGGCCATCGGGCGACCAAAGCTGGTGCAGGTGGACACAACGCGCGACAGTGCGGGAACGCCCAGGCTCGACACGATGACCATCACCTCGCGGCGGATGGAGGCGTACCGCGGTGCCAGAGAGGAGTACATTGCCACCGACAGCGTCCGCCTGGTGCGCGACAGTCTGCAGGCGGTGGCGGCGCTGGCGCGCTATCGCCCCGGGGACAGCCTTATCGCGCTGGGTCCGGGCACACGGCTCCCCGACAGCACCGTTCAGCGCGACACCCTCCCCCCCCCCGATACACCCCGCAGTGGCGTCACCGGCGTGCAGCCTCCCCTCCTGCCCCGAGCAAACGGTCCCTATCCCGTGGTGTGGTACACGCGTTCGCAGCTCACCGGCGACTCTATTACAGTGTACCTTGCAGAGCGCACCGTTCGCACGGTTGACGTGCTGGGCAACGCCTTCTCGCTGAGCGAGGGAAACGTGACGAACCGCTTCGATCAGCTCGCCGGCAGCCGCCTCGTGTTCGACGTTGCGCAGGACACGATTCGGCGCGTCCACGCCGAAGGGTACGCGGCAAGCATCTACTGGGTGTACAGCAACGGCGAACCCGACGGCGTCAACCGCACAGCAGGCGACACCATCACCGTGTGGTTCGAGTCGGGTGAGGCAAGCGAGGTGCGAGTAATCGGTGGACGCCTGATGGCCGACGGGGAGTACGTGCCCGAGCAGATGGCGTTCGGACAGGAGGGAACGTTTCGGCTGGACGGCTTCCGCCTCTACGACCGGGATGGCTCAATTCGCGGACGTGCCGATGATGAGCGAAGCAGTTCGGCACAAGAGGGAATTCTGAAGGATCGATGACGCGTTCCCCCGATGCCGACCCCAGTTCGCTCCTTCCCGGAACGCAATCCCTTCCTTTGCGTCTTTCATCTCCCGATCTTCTCCCCGCATACTTATCGACCCCGGCACAGACGACCCATTCATAGTCCCACCCCGATGCGCCTCTCTTCCACCGCACTTCTCCTGCTGCTGACTCTTGCCTGCACCGCAGCGCACGCGCAGCCCCGCGAGGATGACCCCAGCAGCCCCAGCCGCCGGAGCATCGAGGAACGGCTCACCCCCGTGTGGCGCCTGCGGCTTGCGCTGCTGCTGGATAGCGCCCGGCTCACCGCACTCTTCGACAGCCTGGGAACGACGCCACGCGCCCGCATCCGGGCGCTGATGGCCGGAATTACACAGAAGGACTACACACCGACGGCCCAGGAACGGGCGGCACGCGACCAGATGATCCGCAACTCGGTGAACTACGATCAGCTCTTCGGCAACATCCCACGCATCGGCCTGATCTCCGCCCCTCTCTCAGCCATCGGACGGTTCCTCGGTATCACCGAGGATGTAACGCCGCGGATCCGCTACCGCCTGACGCAGACATCGCGCGTCACGGTACGGGTCTACTCGCTTACCTCGGACCACATTGCCACAATCGTGGATGACGTGCAGGGCGCAGGGGAGTACATCTATGACTGGAACCTTAAGACGAGCGCCGGCATTCCCGCTCCGAGTGGAGACTACATCGCGGAAGTGCTCGCTGGAGGAAGTCGGCTTCTGCTCATCAAACGAATCGAAGTGCCGTAGGTGGTGGCTGGTTGCCGGAGAAGAGAGAGGGTATGAAGTGCCGGACGAGAACACTTCATACCCCCTACCTCCCGACTCTTCGCTGTGTCTTCTGCCTTCTCCACGTTCTCTCCTCGCTACACACACCCGACTCGAACACTCTGCGTCCCTACCAACCGAGAGCGAACTCTGTACTTTGAACGACCGAGGAGTGAGGTGTGGCGAAAGACTCGGCAATCAATTCTGCTGGTCCGCGAGAGAGGAGAAGTTCTCCGAAGAGCTACGTTTCTTCAGGAGTTCAACGCGTTAAATATTCTGGTGACTCCGTATAAGGGCCATCCACCACCTGCGACTTTTTCGATCTCCCGGAGTCTCTCTTGTACTCTTTCCCCGGCATTCTTCTCTGTAGATATTCTTCTGTTTCTAGCGCTCTCTTGAGCGGCAAGTGGACCGGTGTGGCAACGAACCGCATTGCCCTGAAATGAGTTTCTGTGCAGCAATAAAGACGCCTCGTTGCAGGTGTTAACGAAAGGCTCAAGCCACAGCACTATCGCTTCTACTATTCTCAGACCATCGGAAGATGGTCATAATTTATCCCTTCATTTTTTCAAGGAACCCGTCATGAATATTCGCCATGACGCTCCCCGCTTCTCCTCCTTGACGCTCCGGCGCCTGGGAGCCCTCGGAACACTCCTCGCAGGTCTGCTGCTCCTTCCACACCACGCTGGATTGGCACAATCGGAATGCTCGACAAGTGGGTGCCCTCCCGGAACCTCAACCCTCCTTTTTAGCGGAACCCAATCCTACAACCTCTTGGGAGGGCCGTGTATCATCGATGTGACCTATACTGTTCACAGAGACTGTAACGGCAGGATTGAGATCAGTATTAACAAGATCGAATGGAACTCCACGGTCTGCTCATTTGGTACATTCGGGGGACTACTCGGCCTTGCCTATCGAGCAATTCTGCTCGATGATCGACATACTATGTTTCCAACGGCTGGATGCTATGATGGTGTGCGCGGCACATCAAAACTGTGCTGGACAGGTCTGGTGAATCCCAACCCTGCCCAGAATACAATCGTCCCTTGCAATACAGAAGGCTGCTGCACTCAGACATTCAAGGTATGTCGTGATGATAACGATCCGGTCAACCGCACGGTGACAAAAACCGGCGAGATAACCGCAGGATCGTGCGGACAGGGCGCGTGCTGGCCCTCCTGCACCGAGGAGCCGCCAGCTCTCGGCTTGGCACGATAATATCGCAGGGGAATTGATCCTCCCCTGCACTTCTGTTGGGTACCTCGGCCGCTGCCCTTACAAGGCAGCGGCCATGCTTCCTCCACTCCCCTCCAATGTTCTGTTCACACAACGATGTTATGAGTCGGTATTCGCGCTTTGCACCTCTCGTACCAAGGGGTCGATGGCTCCTTCCGCTTCACTTGCTTGTGTGCTTCCTTGCCACCGCAACCACCGCGTGCGCGCAATACGGGACGCTCATCCGCCAGGACTATCGCACCGATGAGTTCCGCACAAACATCACAGGGAAAGCAATTGCCTGTGCCGACAGCCTGCACTGTATCGTCATCGGGGGAGACAATAGGAAGGAGGAGGGACACGCAGTGCAGATTGCTGCACGCTATACCCGTGATGGGGGGATGAGGTGGCACACCTGGTACGATACAATGCCCGTCCCCATGTTCACCTTCCTCCGCGGCGTTGCCTATCCCACCCCCAGCCTCGCCATCATGGTGGGCGACTCCGGCATGATCTACCGCACCACTGACGGCGGCGAGAGTTGGCAGCGCGTCCCCAGTGGCACCACTCAGGGACTAGGGATCATCTCCATGATCGACTCCCTCCACGGCATTGTCAGTAACGGCACCCTCATCCTCCGCACAACGGACGGGGGACAAACCTGGCGCGAAGATTCCCGGCCCGACGCACCGGACTCACTCTCGGTTTCTGCCCACCGGTGCGCCACCACAACGCTTCAGCATATGAGTTGCCTCCAATACACCGCGAGCGGCCCGATTCTCTCGACGACACTCGATGGGGGAAACAGTTGGCACCACACAACGGCACCCTTTATGCAGCGGATCACCTTCCTCGATCCACAGTATGGCTGGGGCATCGGTGGCGACGTTCATCGAGCTTCCGGCAATGATATCGTCTACATCGGCCGCACCGTCGATAGCGGCCACACCTGGCAAACGGTCTTTGCCGATAGCTCCTTCCTCTTTCACAACTTATCCGCCATCGATTTCGCCGATCGGCTCAACGGGATCGTCGGGAGCTACGAGGCGATGTACCGCACCTACGACGGGGGGGAGAGCTGGATCAACTTGTTCAAGGTCTGGGGGCTGGAGAGCAGCTACTGGAAGATGGACATCGCGAACTTCGCCGACGGCCCACAGCATATCAGCTACCCCACACGTGGGAAGGCGTGGCTTTTCAACTCGATGCTCGGCACACTTCTCTACACAGAGGACCAGCAGTTCAGCACTGTGGGCGTCGACCAACGATCCGAACGTACACTTGGGGTGTTCCCGAGTCCAGCAAGCGGGAGTGAGTGTTCGCTCAGGCTGCGGTTGCCAGAGCGGTGCCGTGGTCGATTGAGCCTGGTGGATGTGGTGGGGCGAGAGGTAGCGGTGCTGGCCGATGGAGAGTTGAGATCGGGGGAGCAGAGTTATTCCATCGACCTTACGGCTCTGCCGCCGGGACGATACTTCGCACGACTTTCAACAGCAGAGTGGATCGACACCTTCTCCTTCCTTCGGGAGTAGATCAAACTCCACCACATCTTCGGCATCATCAGACCCGTGCACCAGGGGGCGCGATCCCTCCTAGTCCACAGATACTCCGGTGGTGTGCGCGTGCACCACGCGCAAAAGGTAGAGTAGTCGCTACGCTCACTGCCAACAGGTTCTAGAGGATTTCGGACCGCTCTCTTGATCTCCCCCGCAGTTCCTCCATCAACCGCTCTGTCTCTTCCTCTGGTTCGGCGTCGAACTCCTCCAAGAGCATGGCGCGGCAGGTGGCGAGTGCCTTCAGCGCGGCGGAGCGATTCCCCTCCTCGGCGTGCAGGCGCGCCACAAGGCGATATGCCTCCTCATCGTATGGGTCGCGGAGCAGCAACATCGCAGTAGCCTCGATTGCCCCGGCGACCAAGCCGGTACGCAGCCCGATGCGTCCCAGTCCGAACACAGCACGCCGCAGAAGCCCACGCGCAGCGTCGCGCGCGCCATCGATCCAGTCGGCGTAGATGTCGGCACCGAACTCCCCCTTGCGGCCGAGCGCAACGGCGTGGCCGAAGTCATCGACGGCGCGGCTCGTTTCACCGAGGCGTTCGCACTCCTCCCCTTCGAGTACCGCGCGCCGCATCTCGAGCACATCCACCCACACGCTCCCCTCCACCATCGCATCGGCGTTCAGCCGCATTCCCGAAGGCCCCACAGCCACAATTGCCCCGGCGCTGCCGCACACGGCGCGCGCCGCACTCACGGCATTGTAGAGCGCCTTCTGCTGCGCGCGTCCACCACGCGGATTCTGCGCAACGCGATCCAGCAGTTCGTCGCGCGTTGGTACACGGTCCAGCAGTTCGGCACCGACAAGTGCAGCAAGAAGAAGCCGGGCACCCTCACGGCCAAAAGCCGCCTCGCCCAGCTCCAGATAGCTGTGCCGACGCATCAGGCGGATAGGCCCCATCAGGAAAAGGCGCGGTCGGTCGATTGGCCCCATATCGCGCGAGCGACTGTTGCGCAGTGCTGTGGCGGCATCGACCGCGGCGGCGGCGGCAGTCCGCTCTATCACATCCACGAGATTGCGTCCGGTGCTCCCTTCGATGACCTCTGCTCCACTCGAAAAGAGGGCGCGAAGCTCCTCGATCCGCCCAACCAATCCCCGTTTCGCCAGCTCCGCAAGAATCGCATCGATCTCCTCTGCAAGCGATCCGGCGTCCCTTGCTGCGCGGTGCTGGAGCATACGCAGGGTAACGGTCACGCGAGCAATGCGGCATTCGAGCGCATTGCGCCAGGAGTAGAATCGCTCGCACACAGCGGCCGCTCGGTCAATTGCAGCATGCGCCTCGGCAAATCGTTGCTCGGCACACTCCAGTTCGGCGAGAAGCATCTCCGCCATGAAGCGAACCGGGGGCATCGCCTCCCGCTCACCCCAGGACGTACGATAGTGCCCAGCAGCCGTGGGATCATCACGAACCTCCTCGTGACTGGATTCGAGAGGGTTCCAGACCAGCGAGATGCACGCCGCACCACGAACGGTGCGCCTCCAGCGCAACCAGTCGAGCGCCACCTGGGCGCTCTGCCCGATCTCCGGCAGGCGGGAGTGGGTGGCGGGAGCACTGTCGAGGATGCCGGCAGCAATCGCGCTGGCTTCGGAGAACCGCCCGGCAGCAATCAACGACTGGAGTGTGAAGAACTTCAAGCCGACATCGACGCCAAGAAGCTCCCACGGCAGCGTTGTGGAACCGGCGTGCAGTCTGGCGATCTCCGCTCGCCCTTCGGCAGCCGCCGCTACAGCCTCCTCCAGATCACCATCGGCAAGAGCGAGAAGCACGACGAGGTAGGAGTGGACAGCGCTGCGGTCGAACTGCTGCTGCGGGGTCTCGCGGCTCCACGTTTCAAAGAGAAGCCGTGCGGCAAATACTTCGCCGAGTCCCAACAGCGCGCGCACGGCCTGGACCACCATCCAGGAGGAGGGACGCTGACCGGTTGAGCCGAGGCGACCGAGCAGCTCGTTGCAGATCGCCTGCACCCGCGCTGTGTCGCGGAGCCGGGCGGAGCGCACCAGCAGGTCGCTCTGCAACGGCTCCATCTCCTCGGTGGCCCCCATCTGCTCGGCGATGCGCAGCGTGCGCTCGGCGTGCAGCACTCCCAGTTCAGGCTGGTCCAGCGGGGCGGTCATCGTACGGTGCTTGGCGAGGTTCAGCTCGGCCTGCCGTCGCTCGTGCGGATCAACCACCAGCGCCAGCGCCCTCTCCGCCTCGTTGAGCAGGTCCTCAACCGGCGCGGTGTGGTCCAGCATCGCCCTGTTGCCGGCAAGCAGGGTACAGATCGAGGCGTGAAGCTCGACAGCTTCGGGATCGACCGAACTGATCGCGTAGGCCTCCTCCATCAGCCGGGCCGAGGCATCGTACCGCAGATGGAGCGAACTCAGCAGCGCTGCGCTCGCCAGCAGCAGCACGCACTCACGGCCGGAGAGGAGCGTTCGATTGCGGAGCAATGTATCGTGGACCGTCTGCCGGAGCCGGACCTCCCAGGCGCTCGGCTTGAACCGTTCAGCCCACAACAGTTCCCTCAGCAGCGTCTCCCGCTCCTGTGTCCCCCGCTCTGGAAGAGCATCAAGCAACAGCGCGCAGAGCGCAGGGTTCTCCAGCCAGTGCAGCAGAGAACGCCCCGAACGATGTTCGGCAACGATCAGCTCAACGATCTTCCGGCAGTCGTCCTCTTCCAGCCGCTCACGCATTGCGATGGTCAGGCTGCCGTGCACCAGCGTCCACTCCCCTTCGACCACCGCCGACCTCTTCACCACTCCCTCCCCACACAGCACCTCCAGCGCGCCAGGAACGTCCTTCACGCCACCCTCGACGAAAAGCACCGCCATCCAGCGCTGGAGATCGCGCTCGGCAGCGCTCCCCCCCGCACAGGCCAGCAGCGCAAGGAGAGACCATTCCCGCCGGTCGGCGCGCTGCAACCGACCGAACAGGTGGAGATCGTCGGGAGAGAAGAGTCGCGGATCAAACGTTCCCTCGAACTCCCAGGCCCCGCCAGCATCGCAGCGGAGCACACCGCGCTCGGCAAGCACGCGCAGCGCCTCCACCACGCGCTGCGGCACGCCCTCGGCCAGTTGCGCAACGTCGCCGCCAATGGTCACCCCGATTCGGGGTCCGCACAGCCGGGCCACAAGTTCAACCGACTCGGCGGCAGCAAGGGGGCCGATGGAGAGACGCTCGGCAACAAACGGGGAGACCGCCGAACGAATCTGGTCGTAGCCGGACGCATCGTTGCGCACCGTGGCCAGCAGCAGCACCGGCTCGCTCCGCAGCCCCGCGTGGAGCAGCGGCAGCGCATTGCGCTCCTCGTCGGAAAGCTCGTGAAGATCGTCGAGCAGGAGCACAACGGGCCGCATCCGGGCAGCGTTGACGAGCGCCTCGGCAATCAGAGCGGTGAGGACGGGTGTGGGGGGCACAACAGGCTCCCCATCGACGTGGCCCGTTACTTCCGCAGTCAGTGGCAGCAATGAGAGCAGGGGGCGGTAGGCGGCATGCGAGAAAAAGGAGAGGAGCCGGCGCCCTGTCCTCCCCGCACTGTAGAGCCTGTCGAGCGCATCGAGCAGAGGAGCAAAGGGATGGCGATGCAGGTGAGGATTCCAGATGCCACGCCCTACGAACGTCGTCTCGTCGCGCTGAAGCGAGGCAAGGAACTGCTCGGCGCAGGCGGTTTTGCCAATCCCTGCACGCCCTTCCAGCAGGATGAAATGGGCGGGACGGTCGCGATGTCCCTCAAGGAGACGACGCGCTTCGGCAAGCCGCCGCAGCTCGCTGCGGCGACCAACGAACGGAATCCGACCGTCTGGTGTAAGTGAGATCATCCGGCGAGTGTCCGTGGGAATTCCGCGACGAGGAGAGGAAGAGGGCGAAGCAGTGAAGGTACACATCCAGCCAAACGCTGCGCAACGCGCGGCACGGAGAGCCTGGAACAGCTTGTTCGTGGATGAATCAGAGGCTATGTTCCGGCCTTCCCGCATCCTGCATGTCGATCCTCCTTCCATCCCGTCTGCTACGCTCACTCCTTCCGCTCTTCGCTTTCATCGTAGCGGCAGCAACGCTGCACGCACAGGAGTTCGCACGGCGCATCCTGGTCCGCCCTCGCGCCAACGCTGCACAGGCGTCGCTCGACGCACTCTATCGTTCGACAGGATTGTACGGGGTGGATAGCGTGGTGATCGGCCCGATGCACGTCGTTGTGCTGGTTCCAGAGCATTCGGAATTCCCACAGACATCGACTCTGGAATCCCTTTCAACGAGTGGCCTGTTCGAGTGGGCAGCGGCCGACACAATCGTTGCGGAGGTACCGTTCGAGCCATCACGTCCCGTTCCACCCACCCACACCGCTGCGGCGCGAACGCTTCTCGCCAGCAGCCCCGCCAACCTGCCGAACGACCCCCTCTTCGCCCAGCAGTGGGCGCTCTACAATCCCGGCACCGTTACCGGCTCGATTGCCGGGTCGGACATCAACCTTCTCGACGCGTGGCACATCACTCGCGGCGACGGCGGGGTGGTGGTTGCCGTTGGGGAGGAGGGCATCGAGGCCGACCACCCCGATCTCGCCGGCCAGTTCATCGGCGACAGCGCGGAGATCGAGGAGATCAACAACGGGAACCAGCACGGCACGCGCGTTTGCGGCATCATCGGCGCGCGTGCAGGGAACGGCATCGGCATCGCAGGGATTGCGCCGGACTGCCGGATGATCGTTGTGAACAGCCGCTACGGAACAACGCTGCTGGGGGTGTTGAAAGCGCTCGAAAAAGTAGTGGAGCACGACGCAGCGGTGTTCACCAATAGCTGGGGATTCTCCCAGCCTGCACGCCAGCCCCTCCAGGAGGCATTCGACATCGTTGCGCGCACGAATCGTGAAGGACGTGGCTGCCTTGTCATCTTCGCCGCCGGCAACGACTTCAAACCCTGGGTTCACTACCCGTCGTGGCACTCCCGCTTCCTGTCGGTTGGCGGCACCAGCAGCGCCGATGCACGGTTCGTGCCGGGTGGATTCGGTAACGAACTTGACCTGTGTGCCCCGGCACAAGGGGTGATCTCCACCGAGATCAACGGCGGCTACTCCATCAGCGACGGCACGTCGATAGCCGCGCCAACCGTTGCGGGCGTTGCAGCACTGGTGTTCGCGGTCAACCCGGAACTCACCGCCGACAGCGTCCGCGCAATTCTCGAACGCACCTGCGACAAGGTCGGCGGCTACCGCTACGACCAGATCCGCGAACACGGCAGCTGGTCGCCCTACACCGGCTACGGCCGGGTGAACGCGGGACGCGCGGTACGGATGGCGCTGGGGATTCCCGACACCGCGGCGCGCATCGTCTGGCCGCGCGGCAACGAGCGCTTTGTTCCAGACGAGGAAGTGCAGATTCTGTGGCACGGCGACAGCGGAACAAGACTTTTCCTGCGCGACACCGCAGGAGTCGAGCGAGCGCTGGCGGTGCTCCCCGACTCGGGCGCAGCCGTTACCACCTGGCGCCCCGGAAGCGCTGGCCGCTTCACCCTTCTCCTCCGTACTCCCTCCAAAACGATTCTCGACAGCACAGGGCTGCCGATACGGGTGGCACAACCGCAGTGGATGATGGGGGTGGACACGGCCGCACCCTTTGTCAGCGTCAACGACAGCGCACTGCGGCGTCGGCTACGCCTGCTTGTTCCCTGTCCCTCGATCTACGCACTCCCATTCGATCTCCCGCTCGGCAGGGATACCGCGTGGACGTGGGAAAACGCTGCGTGGGGAGGTTCGCTTCCGGGCGGACCAACGCTCCAGCTTCCACGCCGCCTCATACTCGACCCCAACGCGGAGACGACGCCCGCAGTGGTGGACCTCTACAGCAACTTCACGCTCGGCGTTGACTCGGCGTGGTACGCAGTAGCCGGCGAGTCCCCCGAACGCGAGGTCATTGTGGAACTGGTCGGTCTGCGCGCCGACACATCGCTCACAACGGCGGAGGAGCGCAAGCGGCTCCGCACGATGCGCCGCCAGATTCGTTATCGCGAGATCGACGGCAGTATACAATTGAACAACAGCCAGGAGATTGCTCTCGCTCCTGTTCCCGACAACGCCCACCAGCAACCTGCCGCCGCCGTTGCCCTGCGTCTGCGCGATGAGCTGTATCTCCCCTTCGGTCCGATTCCACAGCACATTCCCGCAGGCTCTGTCACCTTCACGCCCAGAGCTTATCATCCGATCTCCACACCACACCACGCGGTGGTGCGCTCCGGGGGGAGCCGGAACACCTACGGTTATGACGTCTACAGGGTAAACGTCATCGCCAACACGCTCGACACAATCGACGTGCTGGGAAGCACCGATGGCGGAACGCTGTGGAAAACGATGGCGCGGATAGCGCCCGGACGGCAGGAGTCGCGCGTGCTGGTTCCCCCGTTCTACAGCGGCGAACTGCTCCTGAAGCTCACCGACGGCGCAGGAAGCCCATGGCGCGACACCTTGCGCGTGGTGGACCCAGGCTACAGCATCGAAACGATGCCCCGCAACGCCACATCCCTCAGGGATGACCCGCTTGCGAAGAGCTTTACCGTCTCCCGCTCCGTCGATGGCGTCGTCCTCGAACTCCCCTTCACCTTCCCCTACGGCGGACGCACCTTCACCCACGGATTCATTCGCCCCAGAGGAACGATAGAGCTGATGCAGGCCGACGGCAGCAGCAATATCTACGCAATGCTGTCGTGCTATCCGCGCGTCGGCGCAACCGACGGCGACTCGATTGTTCCGGTGCGCTACAGGACGGTGGGAGGCGGTGTGGAGCAGCGCCTGATCGTTGAGTGGGACAGCCTCTCCCGCTTTAGTCCGGCGGGAGCACGCCAGGCCTCGGCACAACTGATCCTCCATGCAGACGGGGTGGTCGAGGCCCACCTCCTTGCGGATTCGGGACGCGGGGCGTACGCCTCCTATCCCTCCATCACCAGCAACGAGTTCTATCTGGCCCCGCCCGACTTCACGCTGCGCATCAACCAGCTGGACTCACTCACGCTCCCCCTCTCCTCCTACCGTTTCCTCCCCCACACACCGATTGCCGCCGTTGCAACGCGACAGGCCCAGCCACACAAGATTGTTGTGACGCCACACCCGGCTTCGGTCAACGCACACATCTCCACGCTCGATGGCAGCGCCCTTCGCTGCCGCGTGCTGGACCCAGCCGGACGCCTCCTCCACACGTTCGACACACCGGGCGGCACGGCATCGCTCCCCCCGCTTCCCCCCGGCGTCTATCTCCTCCTCGATGATCTCGACCACACAGCCCAGCAGTTCATGGTTGTGCAGTAGCTGGTGAACGACGCTGGCCGTCTGGTGTACACGACACTGGCCCTCACGCACTCGTGTTGCAGAGACATCACGCTGGAGCAGCGCAAAAGAAATCGCAGAAGAGAGGGGGACCATTCATCGTCGTCCCCCTCTCTTCTGCGATGTGTTGTGCAGGGCCTGGCAGCGCTCTCGAACGAGTGCCGCCCCTGCTACTGCACCTGCTCTATCCGCACACGCGCCAGCCCCTCTGTGATCATGCCAAGTGCCTGAGCGGCGGCACCCGAGAGATCGACCAGGCGGTCGGTACGCTGCGGACCACGGTCGTTGACCTTGACGATCACAGTCCGGCCGCTCTTCAGGTGCGTCACCCGCAAACGGGTGCCGAACGGCAGCGTACGATGTGCAGCAGTCAGTGCGCTGGCACGATAGATCTCACCGCTGGCCGTTGGACGACCCTCGAACTTGTCGGCGTAGTAGCTCGCCACCCCCTCGGCAGGAAGACCGGAACTCGACGGCGTCGAGCCGGTGGTCGTTCGGCCGGAGGAGGCGCACCCGGCGAGGAGCAGCGCACACAACGAAGCGAGGAGCGGGAGTCGAAGGGTCACAGCAGATTGGTAATCTTCTTTCGGCGAAGGTAGTCCACCACCCCCTGCACCCGCTGCGATTCACCACGGCGGCAGATCAGCAGCGCATCGGGCGTGTCGATAACGATCAGGTCCTCCACGCCCACCAGCGCCACCGTCTTCTCCGCAGTGCGAACGAAGGTGCGGTGAGCATCGAGCGCGACGACATCGCCGACGATCGAGTTGCCGTTGTCGTCCTTGCGTGAGAGACGATAGGTCTCATCCCAGCTCCCCACGTCGCTCCAGCCGAACTCCCCCTGGATCACGTACACCTCCCTTCCATCCTTCACCTTCTCCATAATGCCGTAGTCGATAGAGATCGGCTGGATCTGTCCGTAGATGCTCTCCAGCCGTTCGGTGTACTCGTCGGTGCCCCGCACTGCATGGATCGCCTCGATCTGTTCGAGCAGATCGGGGAGGAGCGTGCGGAACTTCTCAAGGATAACGTCCACGCGCCAGATGAACATACCGCTGTTCCAGAGGAAGCCCCCCATCGCCAGGAAGCGCTCGGCGGTGGTAAGGTCGGGCTTCTCGGTAAAGGTCTTCACGCGGCGCAGCCCCTCCTCGGCCAGAGGAGAATCCACAGGCTCGTCGTGCACCTGGATGTAGCCGTACCCCGTCTCCGGCCGAGTCGGGGTGATTCCCATCGTCACAAGGCCGCGCAACGAGAAGGCGGACTCGGAGGCAAGCCGCAGCTTGGCCTGAAACTCTCCAACGTTCTGGATGTAGTGGTCAGCCGGGAGCACCACCATCACCCCCTCGGGGTCCAGATCGGCAAGCTGGCACGCGGCGAGCGCAATGCAGGGCGCGGTGTTCCGCCCGAACGGTTCGGCGATGATGTTCCCACCGGGAATCTGCGGCACCTGCTTCCGCATCGGCTCGGCCTGCTCGCGGCTCGTGACGATGTAGATGTTCTCGTACGGCACCGCGGGCTGGAGCCGCGCCACCGTGTTCTGAATCATCGTCCCCTCGCCGATGATGTGCAGCAGCTGCTTCGGACTTCCCGCACGGCTGCGCGGCCACAGGCGCGAGCCGACACCGCCGGCCATGATCACTGCGTAGACGTTCATACGGTCGTTGGAGAGATAGGTGAGGCACCGTCCGCCTCTGCGCTGCTGTGGCGCCGGCGTTCCAGTGCGGGGTGATAGAGCGCGGTTGCCTCCGCGAGGTCGACGCGGGGAACGCGGCGGGAGATGCTGGTGCAGATCTCATAGGGAATCGTCCCGGCGCGGCGGGCAAGCTCCCACGCATCGATCCGCTCCGATCCGCTCCCGCCAATCAGCGTCGCGACGTCGCCGATCTCGACAGTTCGGTCGAGCGCAACCATGATCTCGTCCATACAGACGGTTCCAACCTCGGAATAGCGTCGGCCACGGATCAAAACATCCAGATTGTTTGTCAGCACACGCGGCAGGCCATCGGCATAGCCGATGGGGAGCGTTGCCACCGGAACAGTGGCAGGTGCGTGCCAGCGTCTGCCGTAGCTCACCGATCGTCCCTCGGCCACATCGTAGATGTTCGCCACAACCGTCCGCAACCCCATCACCGGGCGCAGCCCCGAACTCTCCTGCAACTCCGCCGTTGGGTGATAGCCGTAGAGCGCCAGCCCCGGACGCACACGGGTGAAGTGGCTCGCGGGGAGGTTGAGGATGCCCCCGCTATTGGCCATATGCACATCCCTGAAGCGGAATCCGGCGTCGAGCGCGGCACGGTAGGTCCGCTCGAACAGCGCGAGCTGGGCATGGGCGAACTCGCTCTCCACCTCGTCGCTCGTGGCAAAGTGGGAGCAGAACCCCACCGTCTCCACCCCCCGAATCCCCGCAACGCTGCGAAGGGTATCGACCACATCGGCCGGGGCAGCGCCGTTGCGCGCCATGCCGGTATCGACGAAGAGATGGACCGGCAGCACGAAACCGCGCGCATCGGCGGCAGCGCCGAGCGCCCGCGCCATCCGCTCGTTCGAGACGAAGGCTTCGAGCCGGGCATCGGCGAACTGGGCTTCCTGTCCTTCGAGCGCCGGAGCCATCACGATGATCCTCTCCGCAACGCCCATGGCGCGCAGCTCCTCCCCCTCCTCCACCGTTGCCACCGCAAAGGCATCGACGCCCTCGGCGCGCAACACGGGAACGCAGAGACCAGTCCCATGCCCGTAGCAGTCGGCCTTCACCACGGCGGTGACCGCCACCTCCGCACCCACCGTTGCGCGCAGCAGACGGAGGTTGGAGCGGAGCGCGTCGAGGTCGATTGTTGCGTGTGTGGGACGAATCACCGGAGCGGCGGCGTGGATGGAGGAACCAGGGTACGAAGGTCGGAGAAGCGATAGAGCGAACGGTCGTGTCCGTCCTCCCACACGACACGGAGCAGACTGCTCGAAACGAGGAGAAGCTCCCTCACGCGCGACGCGGACCCGGAGACGACCGGGAGGTAGAGTCCGCTGCGCATCCCCTCCCCGGTACGGCACGCCGTGCACGAGCAGGCCCGGCGCAGCGCCACCAGCGGAATCACCGAGCGCAGACCATCCTGCCAGTCGATTCGCAGCGCCTCGTTCTCAACGACGATGTCAGTGGGATGCACGGAGATAGGAACTGGAGAGTAGGGGTTGAAGCCGGAACTGGTACCCGCCACTCTCGACAGACCATCCGGCACGCTGCTCCTCGCGCACGACATCAACGCGCTCCCGCTCAGAACTCCCGCTTCCGCTCCTTCGGCTGCACCAGCAGGAGCGCGAGGAGAAGGAGCGCCACGATGCCCATCACGGTCATCAGTCCAGCCCACACGAACTCGGCCCCACCGAAGTACTTGGGAGCGAACTGCCCGAGCAGTGCGGCAACGCCGATCAGGGCAATCCAGATCGAGGGACGCCAACCACGCTGCATACGAAGCCCGGCGTAGAGGAGAATCACACCAACGAGGCTTCCAGCGATCAGCGAGACGAGGCTGTCCCTGGTAACGAAGCCGACGATTCCGCCAACGATGGTGACAAGACCGTAGAGAAGCAGATAGAGAGCAACGGGGCGCATGGAGATGGGGGATGCGATGATTGTTCAGCGCGACGACGGCACGAAACGCCCTGCAAACATATCGCCTCCACCACCTCGATATACCACTCGCGCTGTAACAGCGTGGCTCTGGATGGAGTACGGTCCCCGCTAAAGAAGCGCCCCAAGCACGTCCAGCGTCTGCCGTGTGGCGCGCACATCGTGGACACGCAGCACCGCGGCACCGCGCAGCGCTGCAACGGTGTGCGCTGCAAGCGTGCCGTAGAGGCGCTCCTCCGGCGGTGCTCCCCCCAGCAGCCGACCGATGAACGACTTTCGCGACGCTCCCACGAGCATCGGCACGCCAAGCACGAGAAACCTGTTGTGGTGGCGGAGCAGATCGACCGAGTGCCCGGCACGCTTGGCGAAGCCAAGCCCCACATCGGCGATCACCGTGGAGATTCCGGCAGCACGCGCGCGCCGGATACGCCCGGCAAGATCGCCGAACACCTCCTCGACAACGTTCCCGTAGTCGATCTCGTCCACAGGACGCAGATGATCGGGGTCGTGGCCGTGCATGAGGATGTAGGGAACACCAGTCTGCGCCACAATCTTCAGCATCGCCGGGTCGGAACCGCCGCTCACGTCATTCACGATTGCAGCACCGGCCGCCACTGCACGGCGAACAACGTCGGCCTTCACCGTGTCAACAGAGATCACCGCATCGGGTCGGACGCGCAGCACCTCCTCGATGACGGGGATCACACGAGCGCTCTCCTCTTCAACCGAGACGCGCGAAGCACCGGCACCGTAGTCGCGACCCGGAGGTCTGGTCGACTCGCCACCAACGTCGAGGATGTCGGCCCCCTCCTCCAGCAGCGCCAGCGCGTGATCGACCGCAGCAGTGCCGGAGCGCCCGCCATCGTAGAAGCTGTCGGGAGTGACGTTCACCACCCCCATCACCAGCGGCGGACGCCACGCCGGGTCAACGCTGGAACCTGACAGGAGGAGCGTACCACGGGGGGCTGCCAGGCGCTCGATCATCGCACGGTTCATCCTCTATCGTTCCTCCACCCGCACGCTGACCGGCACCGACGGGAAGTAGTAGTGAAGAATGCGTTCCGCGCTCCAGCCGTTGCGAGCGAGCGTTCGCGCCCCCTCCTGGCACAGGCCAACGCGGTGCCCGAACCCACGTCCCGCAATGCGATACTCCCCCCTTCGGCGCACGATCCTCTCGAACGTGTTCCCCGGCACGCGATTGAACCCCGCAATCCGGCCAAGCCCAATGCGCAGGTCGTCGCTGACAAATGGCGGAGCGGGAAGAGTGCGGAGAAGACGTTCCACATCGGGAGTTGCGGGAATGCTGTTCTCCCAGCGGTAGCGCGACGATCGGCGGCAGTTGCTGCACTGTACGCTGGTATATCCAAGGACGACAGTCCCCCACACCTGCGCCGGGGTGAGGGTCCCTCCGCCGCAGCACGCGGAGTAGAAGGCAGGGCGCACTTCATCATCACCGAGACCGATGCGCGCGGCAGCAGTGACGGCACCGCGCATGCGCGCTGTGATCCGTTCGGGGTTTGCAGCCTGGCAGTGGGTGTTGTCGCAGACATCGGCGAACGGTCCGTGACGGTCGGGGTGGAGGAGGAGGAAATTGCGCTGGACGACAGCGAGGGCGGTGAGGTAGGCAGGTGGGTCACCGATCGATGTCTCCGTTGCGAGCGTAGCGGCGAGATAGTCGCGCAAGGGGAGAGCGACAACCATCTGAAGCCGTCCACCGCGAGCCGAGACGGTGAGCGGCGACGCAAAACTCCGACGCCGCTGCGGGAGAAGAAGCGTCACCGAGTCACCTGTGCGCGCGGCAACGATTGACAGTGCTGGCGGCGCGGCAACGCCATCGACCAGCAATTCGGCCTCGCCCGAGACTTCGAGCCGCGCACGCCGCACCACACGACCACCGACCCGCATCCTACCGCGCGCAACGATCTCCACACTGACGGGAGAGAACGCCGAGAGGACGAGCATCCGCACGCTGTCGGGGAGGTGGTGGGCGATGCTGTCTCTGTCCTCAACAACGGGCGACCGATCAACACGCACCGACTCGCGCTGGACTCCGAGAGTCATCACTGCCGCAAGCACCCAGGCATACAGCGTGTTCATCGCATTGCACCCAGCGCCTTGCGCGCAATCCGTGCGGCCTCGAACCCACGACCGTTGCGCAACAGTACTGTCACCACCCATCGCGGCTGATCGACCGGCGCAAAGCCGATGAACCACCCCACGAAGCGATCCGGCCCCGTACCGAATGGCGAGGTGCCGGTCTTTCCAGCGAGCGCAAGCCCGCGTCCACCGGCAGCAGAACCGGTGCCTTCACGAACGCACGCTGCAAGACCCTCGTAGAGAGGCCGATAGCGCGCGCTGCCGAGTTCTCCCTCGCGCCGTGCCAGACGAAGCGCAACGCGCGCCATATCGATGGGTGAAACGGCCCAGGCCTCGCCGAGAAGCGTCTGTGGTGTCAGGCGTCCGCTCCACTCCAGCCCCACCGGGAGGAGACCGAGCTGCCGGGACGAACCGATGATCTGGTCTTCGTTCAACTGAAGCACGAGCTGGCGGAAGAAGAGATTGCACGAGTGCGCGATGGCACCAACGAGATTCAGGGTGCGATGTCCCTCGTGATTCCAGCACTCTTCAGCACGACCGGCAATCGTGTCACGCCCGGTGCAGGTGTAGCGGAGATCCGTTCCCGTACCGCGCCGCAGCGCTGCGTGTGTTATCGCCAGCTTGACCAGCGAGCCGGGAAGCCAGCGGCGGTCGCGCAGCTCCCCCGCCCGCGCCGATGCAGCCACCCGCCCCGACCGCACATCGAGCACGACGACAACCGCGTCGTAGGTGCGCTCGATGTCGGAAAGGCGACGGAATTGCGCGGAGAGCCGAGAGCCGAAGGCCGGGACAACCACGCACAATCCGGCGACAGCTACGAACAGTCGAAGATGAGGGATCATGAGCGGGGTATATTACGCCATTCAACGCAACATCTTCCATGCCCCAATCACGACCATCTCGTTCTGGCAACGGACGCAGCAGCGCTTCCGGCACACCGCGCTCGCCGCGATCATCGGGCACGCCGCGCACCGGCACGTCTCGTCCCGCCGCTCCCGGCGCACGAACACCGCGCGCTGCGGGCGGACAGCGCCCGCGTCCCTCAACCCCGGCTGCGGCAAAGAAAGGGGGACGCCCTGCCTCTTCCACCCGCTCGACCTCTCGGGCGGAGGACGAAGGGATGCGGTTGAACAAGGTGATCGCCGATGCCGGAGTGGTGTCGCGGCGCGCTGCCGACCGACTGATCGAGGAGGGACGTGTCAGGATCAACGGCCGAGTCGTCACCGAACTCGGCACCCGCATCGACGGGAACGACACCGTGCTCGTTGACGGGCGGCAGATTCCGCTGCCGGCGCGCCACGTCTACCTTCTCCTCAACAAGCCCAAGAACACCATCACCACCACCAGCGACGAGCGCGGGCGCCGCACGGTGATGGACCTCGTGGGGGTGCGCGAGCGGATATTTCCCATTGGCCGACTCGACCGCGACACCACGGGCGCACTCCTCCTCACCAACGACGGCGAGCTTGCCAACCGACTGATGCACCCCAGCTACGGCGTGCCGCGCGAATACAGCGTGGTGCTCGACCGTCCGCTCGACGTGCGACACGCAAAGGAGATCGCGGCGGGAGGAATCGAACTCGACGGGGGCGACACCACCGGGCCGTGTGAACTCTGGATGGACGACCGCGACCGCACGAACGTGCAGCTCGTGCTGCGCGAGGGGAAGAACCGCGAGGTGCGGCGGCTCTTCGCCCACTTCGGCTACGATGTGAAGCGGCTGGACCGCCGCGCCTACGCCGGCATCAACCGGCGCGGACTGGCACGCGGCGAGTGGCGCAGGCTGGACCGCCGCGAGGTGACGGAACTTCGACGTCTTGTGGGCCTTGCGTGATGGGGCGGCGCGTTGCGGTGGTTGGGGGAGGAGCGGCGGGCATCCTTGCCGCGCTGGCGCTGCGCCGTGCGGGGGCCGAGGCGGTGGTGTTCGAGCGAAACCCACGCGTTGGCATCAAGATTCGGATCTCCGGCGGCGGCAAGTGCAACGTTACCCACGCTGGAACGCCGCGCGAGATCGAGAGCGGATTCATTCAGCGTGAAGCGCGCTTCCTCCGTCACGCGCTGCACACCCTCCCCCCCACTGCCATCCTCTCGATGCTCGATGCCGAAGGCGTTGCCCTCTACACTCGTCCGAACGGGAGGGTCTTCCCGGAGAGCGGACAATCGGAGGAGGTGCTGACCGCGTTCGAGTCGATGATGGACCGTGCAGCAGTGTCAACGGCGGCGGGATCTGCCGTCGCGGGCCTTCACGTGGTGGATGCTCGAGCCTGCGGCGTGGTGCTGGAGGGAGGTTCCATCGAGCGGTTCGATGCGGTGATAGTCACGACCGGCGGCGTGTCGTACCCCACGGTAGGAACAACCGGAGATGGCATACGCTGGGGAGAACAGACGGGGCACGTCATCGAGCCACTGCGCGCGGCGCTTGCGCCGATCTACCTCCCCCACTCCCCGCCGAAGGAGTGGCAGGGGGTGGCGCTGCGCGATGTGCTTCTCCGTGTCGAAGGCGAGGCAGGCCCACCCCTTCCACGAAATGAACCCTACCCCGCCTCGTGGCGCGATGATCTGCTCCTGACCCACCGGGGAGTCAGCGGACCAGCAGCGCTCGAAACGAGCCGCGCCGCGGCACGGGCGCTGGAACTTGGCACTGCACCGACGCTCGTGGTTGATATGCAGCCCGACGCGGAAGAAGGAGCGATTGAACGAAGTCTGGTGGAGCAGGTGGCGGGGAGTGGGCGCACCGAGATTCAGAACGTGCTCGTTGCGTGGATGCCGCGCGCGATTGTTCCAGCGGTGCTCGCCTCCGCCGGGGTGCCACACGGTCGGCAGCTTGCGGAACTGACGCGCCCGGAACGGCGACGGATCGCGGAAACAGTACGAGGGTGGCGGATAGGTGCCGTGGGGAACGTTCCAATCGAACGTGGCGAGGTAAGCGCCGGCGGCATCGCACTCGGTGAGGTCGATCCGCGAACGATGGCCTCGCGCCGAGTGCCGGGACTCTTCTTCGCCGGCGAGGTGCTCGACATTGCTGGCAGCGTTGGCGGCTACAACCTACAGGCTGCCTTCAGTACCGGCTGGGTGGCCGGAACAGCCGCAGCCGGATGATGGTCGCCACTACAGACCGGACAGGTTGAGCCGCCCCGTCTCTTCCGCTCCTCGCGCCACCGTGCTGTTGTTGGAAGCGCGCAGCAGATCCGGCCGTGGCCCGCACTCCGCGCCGCCCCTATACTCTCCGCAGCACGATCATGTTCGTTGCGGCCTTCTCCGCAACGGGATAGCCGGTCGTGAAGAGACAGAGATCTCCCTCCGCAACGACACGAGCGCGAAGCGCCGCTTCGCGCATCATCATCATCGCCTCCTCCGCCGTGGTGGGCTGCTCCATCACCACGCTGAAGATGCCGCTGTACAGCCCGAGCCTGCGGCAGATCGTTTCATCGCTTGTGAGGGCGATGATCGGAACGCCGGGACGCTGAAGGCTGAGGAGCCGTGCGGTCTCACCGCTGTAGGTCTGGCACAGGATCGCCCGTGCGCTGGTGGCAGCGGCAAGCTGCGCGCTGGCACCGGCCATTGCCGCAACGTTGCGGGTGGTTTCGTCGGCGAAGAGGAGATGTTCGCGCACCGTCGGCTTGAAGGCAATCGAGGCCTCGGTTGAACGAATGATGTCGTTCATAATCGCCACCGTCTCCACCGGGTAGGCTCCCACCGACGTCTCTGCCGAGAGCATCACCACGTCGGTGCCGTCGATCACGGCGTTCGCCACGTCGCTCGCCTCGGCGCGAGTCGGGCGCGGGTTGCTGATCATCGACTCCAGCATCTGGGTGGCGACGATCACCGGCACGCCACGCTCGTTGCAGCGGCGAATGATGCGCTTCTGCACGAGCGGGACGTCGTAGCCCGGCATCTCCACCCCCAGATCACCGCGCGCAACCATCACGGCGTCGGCGGCAGCAATCACTGCATCAAGCTCGTTCACCGCCTCCACCTTCTCGATCTTCGCGATCACCGGGGTGTTGCAGCCACGGCTGCGGATCACCCGCTTCAGCGAGAGGATGTCCGCCGCCGAGCGAACGAAGCTGAGCGCCACATAATCCACCCCGAGTTCCAGACCGAACGCGAGATCGCGGCGATCCTTTGCCGTGAGCGACGGCTCGCTCACGTTCACTCCGGGCAGGTTCACCCCCTTGTTGTCCTTCAGCAAGCCACCGTTGATCACCGTGCAGTACACGTCGGGTCCGCGCTTCCGCTCGACGCGCAGACGGATCAGTCCGTCATCGAGGAAGATCGTGTCGCCGGGGAGCACGTCGTTCGCCAGACGGCGGTAGCCAATAGGGATACGCGTATCCCCCATCGCCACGGCGTCAACGGTGAGCACAACCTCGGTGGCAGGCCGCAGGAGCGTCGGCCCACCGGGAATGATCCCCACACGAATCTTCGGCCCCTGAAGGTCCTGGATGATCGGCACATGGCGTCCGATCGCCGCGCTGGCAGCACGGACCATCGTGAACAGTTCGCGGTGTGTCTCGTGGCGGCTGTGCGAGAAGTTGAGCCGGATGGCATCGGCTCCTGCAACGATCAACTGCTGTATCCGCTCCATCGTTGCCGTGGCCGGACCGAGTGTGCAGAGGATCTTGGTATGCTGGAGCGACGGGGGGATGACGGTCGCCTGGCGGCGGCCCTTCGTGGTTCGCTTCATGGTGGCGCAAACATAGGGAATAGGGAGTAGGGGATGGGGATTATTAGCGCATGGTGGGAAGAACCGAACCATTACCCCCGGAGCTGAATCGCTCCTGCACTCCCTCCACCCGCTCCGTCCCGGTGCCGTTTCTTTAGCGGAGCGAAGAACGCGCCGGGAGGCCCCACAGCCGCAGTCCTCCCTGTTCCGTCGAGAGAGCACCAGGGGATTGCCCCATACGCCCAGCGCCCGACCGCAATCCGGCCGGGCGCTGGGTTGAGAGCAAGGCTCAATGGAATCTACTGGCGGCCCGTCACCGGCCGCGTGGCGGTGTCCTGTGCAAGCACAGTGTGCGACACCTTTGGCGCTCCACCAATCTTCTGCACCTCTGCGTCGGGCCACCGTCCGGCAAGCTCGGCGAGCAGACTGGAGCAGAGGCTGGCTGTGGGATAGAGGCCCGAACTTACACGCCACATCGTGCGGCCGTTCTCGGCAAAGCGGGTGATGATCGGGCGCTCAACCCCCGTCTCGATCAGGCGCGCCTGGAGTGCGGCGGCCTCGTCGAAGCTGGCAACGCTCTTCAACGTTACCGAGTAGCCGCGCAGCGCCAGCACACGACTATCGGCGTCGAAGCTGACAACACCACTCTTCAGGTGGGTGGGGGTGTAGACCTCGCACCGGGTGGTGCCCGTTCCACTCCCCTTGATGCCGAGGCGGCGTGCCGCCTCCTCGCTCAGATCAATGATCCGTCCACCGCAGTAGGGACCACGGTCGTTCACGCGCACCAGCACCGAGCGGTTGGAGCTGGCGTTCGTGACACGGATGATCGAGCCGAAGGGGAGCGATTTATGGGCGCAGGTCAGGGCATTGCGGTCGAAACGCTCACCGTTGGCGGTGCGGCGACCGTGAAAACCGGGACCATACCAGCTCACACGACCGGAGAGGACGCGCTCGGGCGAGAGCGGCACGGCAGCGGTGCTGTCGATCTCAATCGGCTCGTTGGCCTTTGCTGTATAGAGACTGTCGATGTTGGTGGCGAGGGAGGCGGCGTCGGCAGGGGCGGGCGCATCAACGACATCGTCGGTGCGGCCGGGGGTGCCTGCGATTGCCGTCCAGGAAACGTAGCTGCCCGTGCCGAAGGCGACGAGCACTGCGGCAAGAGCCAGAACGCGGGCGATGCGGCGAGTGGAACTGGTTGTTGTGGACTGAGTCGTCAAACCGACCTCTGTGGGTTGTGGAACTTGCTGTTTGGACTGCTTCCGCCGTGCGGCCCGACGTAGGCCGTGGCGGGGTTCAGCAGCAGGCCAAACTTATCCCATCACCCGACAGGGGTAGCTTAATTCTTCTTCATCGTTTTTTCATACACCCGATAGCGCTTGTACGGCTCGCCGTTCATCTCCTCCAGCGCACGGTTCATCATCACGTTATCCTCCAGCACCCACGAGGCCTCCGACTCGGTGTATCCCGCCCCCCGCGTCATGCGTGTACCGATCTCGTAGTAGAGCACCGCATCCACCCCACGGCGCTGAAATTCTGGGAGAACCCCCAGAATCACGATTCGTCCACGCGTCACCCGCTTCCGCCGGGTAAGCATTCCCCACGCTGCTCCAAGCAGCCCGCCACCCCGGTTGTGAATCAGAATCTGGTTGAGATCGGGGAGCGCCAGAGCAAAGCCAACAGCCTCGCCATTACGCTCGGCAAAGACTGTAAAATCGGGTACAGCCACCTGCCGAAGGTCCGCCGCAAGCGCATCGAACTCCGCGTCGGTCATCTTCACGAACCCCCAGTTGGGCTGCCACGCCGCGTTGTAGATCCCCTTGATACGGTCGAGATCGCGCTGGAACGCCGTCCTGTCCTTGAAATTCACCGACCGAATAGTGATACCCTCCCGCTCCCGCACCAGCCTCTGCACCCGCTCCAGCTTCTCGGTCAGGAAGCCCTGCGGGGTCAGTCGCCACGCCACGAGGTCCTTCACGGGCGCCAGCCCGTACACTTCGATGACACGGCTGTAATATTTGGGGTTGTAGGGCATCAGCACGACGGGCGGATCGTCGAACCCCTCCACCAGCAGCCCGGCCTCGTCGTTCATCGAGGGGGAGATCGGACCCCGCATTTCTGTCATCCCCTGCGCAACGAGCCACGCCTCGGCAGCGCCGAGCAGCGCATTTGCCACGGCCTGATCGTCGATTGTTTCAAAAAAACCGAAGAAACCGACCTTATCGTTGTGCGTGGTGTTGTGCGCGTCGTTCACAATCGCCGCCACTCGACCAACAACCTCCCCCCCCAGCCGGGCAAGGAACAGCTCCATCTTCGCGTGCTGGAAGAACGGATTGCGCCTGGGGTCGAGCACCTTGCGGCGGTCGGAGAGAAGCGGCGGAACCCAGTGGGGATCGTCGCGATAGATGCGCCACGGCATCCTGATGAACATCGCGCGCTCGGCCTTGCTATGAACAGGATCGACGGTGAGTTGCATAGAGGCCGAAGATAGGGAGAGAGGGGGAGCAAACGCGAACTACCACGTCGTGCGATAGACGAGCCGAAGCTTCAGGTTCGTCCTTGTCTCATTATTGATCGTGGTGAGACCATTGGTCGAAGAGTTCATCATGCTGGCAAGCTGGATGATCCAGTCCTTGAAGAAGTTTGCGTTGGTCAGCACGCTCACCGGCAGGTCAACCGTCACGATGCCATCACGACCCGGATCTCGAACATTGCCACCGAAGCGGGCCACCACCTGGCCGATCTGCGTTACCACGTTGAGCCGTGCACGTTCAAGATCGCTGCCGCCACCGATCAGGCCGGTGCCGCTCAGGTCCACCTCCACGCTCTTGATGAAGTCGAGATTGCCGGCAAGAATGGTGCTGAGAAGCTGGCTTGCAGCCGTTCCAATTCCTGCATCGATGCTCGAACTGATAAGTCCTGCTCCCGCTCCGCCCAACCCGCCGAGTTCATTCTCGGTCCGCTCGAACAGCAGAAGGGAGAGAGCGTTTCGCTGCTTCCGCTCGGGATTGGTCTCCGCAGGCTCAACACCGTTGATGGTATAGGAGAGGTCGAGCGTGGGGCGCGACGGCTTCCCTCCCAGAATGATGCGCACCAGATACGGCTCCAGCGACGTTTGATCGGCCCGCAGGCGCCGTGCGTTGTACTCGGCGGTGATCGCCAGGTCCGGTTCGGCAATCTTGCCGGTGAACTGTAGCGATCCCTTTGCATCGAAGCCCTTGATGTAGCTCAGCTTCGAGCCTTCCACCACCTTCACCCCCCCCTCCAGCAGCATCTCCTCGTTGATCTTCTTCCGCAGCACCAAACCGCCCTGGCCGGTTTCCAATACGGCGCGCAGCGACTGGAGCACGCCAAACGTGATCGTGAAGGTCGTTGTCCCCTCGATGGTAATTCCCAGGTCTCGAATCTCCAGCCCGTCATTCATGTCGCGCGGTCCACGATTGGAGCGGCTGCTGGTATCAGCGGCGGTGGTGTCCCGCTGCTGTAGATAGCGGAGCACCTGCTCCCGCTCGGCAAGCGAACCACGCGCGGGCGAGGACAGCGTGTCGCGTCGTGTGCTGTCCTTGACGACAGCGGTGGAATCGTCATCGGAGCCGAAGTCGGGGCCATAGACATCCGTATATCGACGATTCCATTCGGCCATGTCCACATGCGTGGTGCTGGTGACGGTCGTCTGGCCCGCTGACTGATCGTACTTCAGGTTGGCGCCGATAATCTTCAGGTTCCCCGTGATGAGCGCCGTGACCGGGTCTTTGATCTCCCCCTCCGCTTCGAGAAGATCGGTGCCGATGATCAGGTCGCCGTACAGCCCGATTCCCGCCGCCTGCGACGCGTCGTTCAGCAGCATGATCTGGTCGCTCTCCACCTTCACGGTATACTTGCCCGGCGTGAAATCGTTCATCCAGAGCCGGGCGGTGATCTTCGCCAGCCCATTCGGAAGATCACGCGGATCGTTGCGCAGGTCCAGCTTGACGCTCAGTGCCGTGTCGGTGAACCGTACCGTACCGTTGGCACTGTAGATCAGATTATTGGCCTGCAAACGGAACGCCACACCGGAGAGCTGGGCCTGGCCGTTGAAGCGAAGCTGGGGATAGTTTCCACCCACCTTGAACATCGTGGTGACGGTGCCGCCCAGCACCTCTGCCTGTGGAACGAACGGACCGGCAATCGTGGCCGGTAGACCGTCGGTGTTGATCTGGACGTCAAACGGCTTGTCGCCGAGGATGCGTTCCTCGCGCGAGGCGAACGCCAGGTCCACCGGCACGGTGTTGATCTGCACGCGCGCGAGTGGACGCGCGCTGTCACTCACGGCGCGATCAACGGGCAGCACCAGCACCTGCCCCGTGGCGTTGCGGTCCGCGTAGTGGATCTTCGACCGAAGATGGCCGACAGGAACCTGGCGGTAGTAGACCGAGTCGAGTGCAAGGTCCAGGTCGATCACCGGGGACTCCATCGTTCCCGACACACGAACTTCGGCAGTCTGGAGAAGCGCAACCGCATCGTCGTACTGGAGCGGCTTCCCCTCGGTACTCACCGAGACCACGATGCTGTCGAACGTGTCGTTGTTCAGCAGCGATCCGCGCGCGCGCACCACGCCAACGTCGTTGAACTGCAACGCCAGCGTGTCGATGCGGATGCGGTCGGGATGGACAAGCGCCCGCAGCGGTCCGATGGAGGAGATGCGGTTGTTGTTCGGCAGAAGAACGGTGAGGGTGTCGAGCGCAACGTCGAATCCCTGCGGATTGTCGAGGCCGATGTTGCCATCAAGCAGCACACCGATCTGCTTGTTGATGCCGGTGCTTCCACGCACGTGGAGCAGCCGGTTCTCCAGTTCGGCGGAGAGCGTCGGCTTCTCGATAGAGAGGTCGTTGTAGTAGATCGTCGTGTCGGACTTCACCACGAGCTTCACCGTCGGCTCGCCCACCCCCACTGCACCGCTCGACGCCGCGACCTGGAGGAGATCGAGCGTATCGACGCGTAGATACGTCGCAGTATCGTTCCCGCTGCGCTGGAGGAACATGACCCTGGAGAAGGAGCCAGCCGCAGTCACGGCAATCGAACTTCCATCAGGACTTGCAACGGTACCGGCAAGGTTCACCGCCCCTGCCAGTTTGATCCCCGAGAGGAAGGGCTGGACGGGACTGAGATCGTCGATCCTGACCGAATAGCTCGCGGCCATCGGTGCAATACGGATCGCCTGGTGCTGGTGGGGCGCGGTGGACTGCCCCGCAGCACGCAGGATATCGTTGATCAACTCCTGGATGCCGACGTTGCCGGCAGCCATCAGCCCGTCAAGAGTCCAGCGCCCCCGCACCGACGCATCGACAAATCCCTGCGACTTCACCTCGAAGTTGCGCCCACCCGCACCATCATTCTCCAGCACAACATCGATTCTCCGGCCGGAGAGCTTCTCGATGTCGGCGATATCGGACTGCTGCACCTCCACCCGCGCCCGCGCCTCAAGTCTGTCAGGATCGATGCCGTGCCCGTCCACGGCGAAGGTGGCGCTGAACCTGTCGCTGGAGCCGCCCGGCGAGAGATCGGCAACCGAAAGGTCAACGGCACGGCCGCGCAGGTCGTAGACGAGGTCGTCGGTCCTGCGGATGTCGAGCATGCCAGAGATTCCGACGACCGGCGCGGAGATCTGTGGCAGCGCAATATCCATGCGGGCGCGAGCGCCCGAACTGCGCACGAACGCATCAATCGAGGTGGGAGTCTCGTCCAGAAGGTCCTCGCCCGTGCCGAGACCACGCCCGCCGGGTGCAAGCAGGAGCGTGTCGAGACGGATCACGCCGCCCTCGCTGTAGACACCGCGCGCCACAAGCCGCCGCACGTTCCGGTCCATCATGCGGCTCTCGCGCGCGTCGAGCAGAAAGCGTGTGGAGATCGAGGAGGGGGTGAACCCTGCACCTGTCGCGAGCAACCGTCCGTTGATATTTCCCGCAAGCGAGCGGTCGCGCAGCAGCGTGCCCAGGTCGAGACGCGCCACCGCCAGGTCCGCCTCGTAACGCTCCACCGGACCGGAAAGGTCGAGCATCACCCCACCGCGTGCAGCGCCGGCATCGGTCACGGCGTCGAGCGCCGCGTTGAACCGTTCCGGCGTTCCGGCGAACGAGGCAGCGTTGAGCCGCACATCGCCGGTTGCTGGCAGGTTGCCGAGCGCGATGCCGGGCAGGGTGGCACGGATCTCCTCGGGATCGATCAGCGAGTTGGCGATTGCCCCCTCCATCAACAGCGCACTGCTCTCGTCGAGGTTGCGGAGGCGTCCGCGCATATGCACGTTCGTCCGCCTGATCGCCAGGTCGAGCGTGTCGATAGAGAGGTCCGCAAGGTTGCCGTGCGCCTGGAGCCGCACCGCTGGAGCACCGGCAATAAAATCGAGTGATGGAACGAAGCGCTGGAGATCGGCAACTCCCACCGAACGCGCGTCGAGAGCGAGCGAGAGCGGCACCCTCCCCCAGTCCACCGGCTCCTTGCCGAGGATGTTGACTCTGTCTGCACGAGCCGTCAGATCAAGCAGCGTGCGGTCCGTCTCGATTCGCAGCCGCTCGGCGCGCGCGCCCAGGGTATCGAGCGAAAAGTCCCCGGCGAGCTGGATGAGGTGGATGGACGGACGTTCGAGGTAGCCCGCAAGGTTGTGCAGGCGCAGGGCGTAGGACTGATCGGCCATCCGCGCCTCGGCCGACAGATACAGCTCGCGCACACTGATCCGCGCCGGATCGAACGCAGCCGTGTCGCGCCCAGCAGGCTGCGTCATGTCGCGCATCTCGAAGTGTCCACCACGGAGTTCGAGGGATGAGACTTCGATGGTATAGGGAAACGGGCCTGAAGATGTGGTATCGACGGTTGTCGAGGGACGAACGATATGCTCGAAGTTCCAGGTGCTGTCCGCAGCGCTGCGAATCAGCCGGATGTCCGGCGCATCGATCATGATGCGGGCGCCGATGATCTTGGAGCGAAAGAAGGGGCTGAGCTGATAGCGAAGCTGTACACGCCGGGCCTGCACGAGCGTGTCCCCGGCAGCGAGCAACCGGACGTTGTGCAGCGTTGCACCGGAGATGAGATTCCCGGTGATCTCTCCCACAACGATCTTCCCCTCCAGGCTCTCGTTGACGAGGCTGAGAGCATTACGGACTCCCCACCCACGCACCGGCTGGAACTGCACCGCTGCCAGTGCCGCAACAACGACAAAAGCCAGTGCCGCAAAGAGCAGCACCAGCAGTCGCGCAGCGATAAAGACGATTTTGTTGATGACGAGGATCACGCCGGGAGTTGAAGGAGAGATGGACACGTGCGGTGTCCGCAGCATGGTAACAACCCGGCGGCACCGAAGGTGCCGGGTTGGGCACAGAGCCTCGAAACGGTCAATGGATTAATACTGCCCCTTCGCGCTTCGATTCTGGATCGACAACCGGAATTCTCCCCACCCGGCGCCTCACGATCTCCCATACGCTTCGAGCACACGCGCCACCACATCGGTGGTTGAGCGCCCCTCGACCAGCGGAATCGTCGCGACGCTTCCACCCGAGGCCCGGACAATATCTGCGCCGACAATCGCGCGCGGACCCTCGGTAGCGTCGGGATCATAGTCCCCTCCCTTCACAAGAACGTCGGGACGCACCGCCGCAACGACGTTGTACGGGGTCGGTTCGTCAAAGAGAACGACGAGGTCAACGGCACGAAGCGACGCAACCAGGGCGGCACGATCATCCTCCGGCACAATCGGGCGTCCCTCTCCCTTCAATCCCCGCACCGAACGGTCGGTGTTGACTGCCACGACGAGCGCGTCACCCAGCGCCCGAGCCGCAGCAAGGTATTCCGCGTGACCACGATGCAGGATGTCGAAGCAGCCGTTGGTAAAGACGATCCGGGCACCTGCCTCGCGGAGCGCAGCGCACGCGGCGGGGAGTGCTTCGAGCCGCACCACACGGCTTCCACCAATTGCAAAGGATAGGGGCATACTCCGGGATCGTTAGGTGCAGGTTCGAGAGGACAATGAGCAGAGGAGAGAGAGCCAGACATGAACGAAACGTCGGAAGGATAGGCCCTCGCGCTTCCTATCGCTCGCTTCTCGTCTCCCCCTCGATGAGGTCGGCAGCGAGCGCGGCGCGCAGCGATTCACGCTCCACCGGCACCGTCCCTACCTCACCACACACGATGCCCGCCGCATGGTTCGCCGCCACAACGGCCTCGTACATCGTTGCGCCAGCGGCACGCGAGGCAGCGAGTGTGGCTATCACCGTATCCCCTGCTCCCGACACATCTGCCACATGGCGGGCACGCGTTGGAATCAGGACAGGTTCCGCCTCGCGTTCGGCGAGCATCATGCCGTCGGGACCGAGCGTGAGGACAACGCTGTCGCAGGCGAGGCGGTCCATCAGTTCCATTGCTCCAGAGCGCCGCTCCCCCTCGTCGTGAAGTTCCCGCTTCAGCGCATCCTCCGCCTCCTTGCGATTCGGTTTGAAGACGGAGACGTTGCGGTACTCGAAGAAGTTCGCGTACTTCGGGTCGGTATACACCGGCACACCCGCCGCCCGTGCCGCTTCTACGACGCGCGGGATCAGCGTTGCAGCAACCACGCCCTTGTTATAGTCCTGAAGGATCAGGCCGTCGAGCGTCGGGAGCTGTACGGCAACCGCCTCGACGAGCCGGTCGAGCACCCCGGAATCCATGGCCCTGCGCTCCTCGTGATCGATACGGCAGATGTGCTGGCTTGCGGCAATCACCCGCGTCTTCACCGTTGTGGGACGTGTAGAGTCCACAACGAGACTTCCAGCACCAATGCCCAGTCCGTCGAGGAGAGCTGCGAGATGTTCTCCTGCACGATCCTGGCCCACCACGCCGATCAGCACCGGCGTGGCGCCCAGTGTGCGGAGATTGTAGGCAACGTTCGCCGCGCCGCCGGGATGCTCGCTCTCCTCGGCCACATCCACCACCGGCACCGGAGCCTCCGGCGAGATACGCGCAACACTGCCACGGAAGTAGCGGTCGAGCATCACATCCCCCACCACCGCAATGCGGCGGCCAGCCATCGCGTCCAGGAGCGTGTTGATGCGTGTCTCGGAGAGAGTCATCGGTCGGAAGTTTGTAGTTCTCGTTCAGGAGTCGTCAGCGTCTCCACCCCTCTTCGTCCAATGCTGCACTGCGCTTCCAGCCTCGCCCTTCACGTCACCACCCCGACTGGGAAACGCCCGTCGGGGTGGTTATCGTCTGCTGGTAACCGATACCAAGCTCAACCGAGATAGGCGCGAAGAGCCTTCGAGCGCGAGGTGTGGCGCAGACGACGAATCGCCTTCTCCTTGATCTGCCGCACCCGCTCGCGCGTGAGCTGGAAGCGTTCGCCGATCTCTTCGAGCGTCAGCGAGTGCTCGCGGTCCAGACCGAAGTAGAGCTTGATCACCTCCGCCTCGCGCTCGGAGAGGGTGGAGAGCGCGCGGCGCACCTCGACCTTCAGCGACTCCGACATCAGACCGGAATCCGGGCTGGGCTGGGTCTCGTTGACGAGCACGTCGAGCAGACGGTTATCCTCGCCCTGCGCGAACGGCGCGTCGACGGAGAGGTGGCGGCCAGAGATCTTTATCGTCTCCGACACCTCGCTCATCGTCATGTCCAGCTCCTCGGCAAGTTCGGCGGCGGTTGGCTCGCGCTCGAACTGCTGCTCCATCTCGCTGAACTTCTTGCTGATCTTGTTCAGCGCTCCCACGCGGTTCAGCGGCAGTCGAACGATGCGGCTCTGCTCGGCCAGTGCCTGGAGGATCGACTGACGAATCCACCACACGGCGTAGCTGATGAACTTGAACCCGCGCGTTTCGTCGAAGCGCTTCGCCGCCTTGATAAGACCAAGGTTCCCCTCGTTGATAAGGTCACCGAGCGTCAATCCCTGGTTCTGATACTGCTTCGCAACCGAGACAACGAAGCGAAGGTTCGCCTTCACCAACTGCTCCAGCGCGCGTTCGCCGTCGATACCGCCCCGCTTGATACGCTTGGCGAGTTCGATCTCCATGTCGGGAGTCAGCAGTTCAACCTTGCCGATCTCCTGGAGATAGCGGTCGAGCGACTGACTCTCGCGATTGGTATACTGCTTGGTAATCCGCACGATTGTCTCCTCTCTATTCTGTAGCTGATAGGTTCACACTCATATCACTCTCGCCGCGACGGTGATCGCAGGAGCGCGGAATCGACGGAAATCCAGTGTGAACAATTCGGGCAATATACACGTAGCACCCGATGTGGAGTTACGCACCCCAACGTCTCGTTTCACCTGGTTCCGTCGAGAACCGCACGGCGCAGTCCCTCATCACTCTCCCTCTCCAGCGCCGAGGCCGAGAGAACCCGCAACCCCGCAATGTCGGATAGAGGAAGAACGAGCCGTTCAGTAACGATCACAAGCTTCGACTCGATAGCAAGCGCCGCGAGCGCAACGGCCTCCGTGTCGAATTTGGCCCCTGTAGACGAACGACCACCAGGCATTGTTGTCGCTCGGAGGCGTGCCATGGTGACGGCATACCGTCCATTCAGCCCCACAACCTTCAATCCTTTCAACAGTCCCTCCACCACCCCGCGCTCGCCGTCGGTGCGGGCGCACGCCAGAAGCTCGGCGGCGTGGAGCACGCTCGTCATGCACTGCCCCACCACCAGCAGACGCCGGAGGAGAGAAGCGCTGCCGGAAGGGGCAAGAAGATGCCCGGCCAGCACATCGGTATCGAGCAGGAGTGTGGTGGGAATGGAAGTCAGGAATTGAAGGATGAAGAAGAGGCCAGCGCGCGCAGTTGTGCCTCGAACTCGTGACGACCGAGCGCTCCCCCCTCGACGAGCAGCATTGATTCAGCAACGACAACGGGGACGCGCTGTGTTTCCGCAACGCGGGAAATCTCCTCACCGTCAACGCCCCTGCGGGCGAGCAGCACACGGTCGGCACCGGCAGGCGCAACCGTTACGCGCACCACGCGCACACCGTGCATTCGCAGGCGAGCGTGAAGTTCCTGGGGCACGACGAGGCTTCCATCCTCACCCAGTTCTGCGGTGAACTCCCCGTTCATCGCCTCCTCACGCGCGCTGACAGAGCGCACAATTCCAGCATCCTCTCCGCTCATCGCCCACCTACTGCCGCGTTCAGCCGTTCCTGCACCCGTGCCGCATAGTCTGCCATTGGCCGACGGGCGGCGAGGCGCTCGGCCTGGCGCAGCGCGCCGGCAGCGGTGGTGGGATCTCCGATCCCCATGAGAATCAGCGCACGCAGTATTTCGCTCTCAGCGCTTTGCGGGGTTCCCTCTGCGAAGAGCGCCGAAAGGGTCTCGGGGTCGCGCAGCAGCTGCGTATGTCGCACAATCTGCTCCATCAGGAAGCGGGCGTAACTGAGGCGGTCGGCACCAGCCGCGCTGCGCACGGCGTGCAGAACAATTCGATTGGAACGAAGCGTTGTGCCGTTTTCGAGCGAGACGGCAACGGCAAGGGGGTACCACCCCTCGGCTACACGGTTGCTGTTCTCCGAACTGAGCATCAGCACACGCTCGCAGCGCCCGGAAGCCACCGGGAAGAGCGCGGTGTCGGCAACTTCCTCGAACCCCCAGCCGTTCTGCACCCCACCTGCCCCGGAGTACAGCAGCGTGCCGTCGAACGGCCTGCACCCGTCGTGATCGTGCACGTCGAGGCGAAGAAAGAACGGCGAGCCGATATGGAACTCCACCGTATCCCGCATCCCCTCGATGGCGCTGATATCCAGCGAGGCCTGCTGCGCGTACAGAGATGGCGCAACCAGAAGCAATGCAGAAACAGCCAGGGCGAAACGAGACATAAGGAGAGAGTACGTGCCCCGGCGATCTTCAGGGCTTTTCTGTTTTTCGATGATTCCCCATTTCCATCGCCCACACCATCCGTTCAACGTTCCCCCGTTCCTCCTCCACCGCGCGGAATATAGCGGTTGCGTTTCGGCGCGACGGATTCTAATTTCTCTCCACAGCGTTCCTCTCTCCCGATACGTCCCCCTCCCCCTGCCGACACCGAAGAACCCGATCAATTCATACACAACCAGGAAGGCGAGCCATGTTCATCACGTTCGAAGGAATCGACTGCTGCGGCAAGTCCACCCAGGCCCGTATGCTGGGAGAACGTCTGCGCAACGCCGGACGCACCGTGCTGGAACTGCGTGAGCCTGGGAACACGCGTCTATCGGAACATATCCGCGAGGTGGTGCTCAGCAAGGAGTTCACCGAGATCAACGAACGCACCGAACTTCTCCTCTTCGCCGCCAGCCGCGCCCAGCTCGTAGCCGAAGTCATCCTTCCCGCGCTCGCCGAGGAGCGGGCGGTGATCTGCGACAGGTTCAGCGACTCGACAATCGCGTATCAGGGGTATGGACGCCAGCTCCCGCTCGAGGACATCGAACACATCAACCGGATTGCCACGCAGGACCTGGTGCCTGACATGACCTTCTGCATCGACATCAGTCCCGAACTCGCCTTCCAGCGCTGCCGCGACCGCTTCGACCTGATCCGCGACAGGATGGAGGAGAGCGGCGTTCGATTCTACGAGCGGGTGATCAACGGCTACATGGCAATTGCGGACAACGAGCGCGGACGCTTCTTCATCATCGACGGCAGCCTCAGTCCGGAGGAAGTGCACGCAACGATCTGGCGTCTCGTCAGCGAGCGATTACCGAGCTTCGCCAACGGGACCGGACCGGAGATCGACGCCTCCCGCATCGCCGACGAGATTCTGGCAGAGCAGGAGAATCTCTCATAGCAGACCGCACCTCCTCTGCAACAACGCCACAGCCCCGCTGATACAGTAGTCATCAGCAGGGCTGTGCTCTTTGGTAGAGAGTTATCGATCAATCTACCGCACGACGTGCACGGTGGTTCGTCGCACCACCCCCCCCTCGGTCACCACCAACAGATACCGGCCGCTCGGCCCGTCGAGGTCGAGCGTGAGCGTGGAGCGCCCGGCCAGCGCAGCGCCGTCGAGGTTTGCAACCTCGCGCCCCAGCGGATCGAGTACGCGGACCGTTGCGTCGGCGCGAAGCGGATCGGGAAGATGGAGCGTTGCAAGACCAGGCGTCGGGTTCGGCGTCACCCTCACCCCATCTGCGCCAGCCGGCACATCCACCCCTGAAGCCTGGTCAACCTTCAGCACCACCGGCAACCACTGGACAGCATTGTCGATGTCGACGCGGAGTGTCATGGTGTAGGTGCCCTGAGGAATCGCGCTTGCGGTGCCAACCCGCACCGAGTCCACCCCGTAGGCTGGAATCGACACGATTGGTCCGCTCGGCGCCACAATCACATAGAGCAGCCCATTGCCGCCGACGACCGACGCGTCGCGAATCTGCGAAGGATCACCACAGACATTTCCAAAAACCGGCACAGACCTTGCCGCAGGAAGTTCGTTGGCCGGCACGGTAATGAAAAGGGTGTCCAGCCCCGGCGCGAGCGATGCAGTCCGAACACAGATGCCCTCATGGAGCCGAACGGTGTCGCGATTCCCGTCGCGGTCGACAAGTTCCACATCGAGCGGACCGCTGGGATCAGCAAGGGGACGGAACCGGAGCGTGACGGTCTGCTCCGGCGCACCCGGCGTGAACCCGCCAATGAGTTCCCAGTGCACGGGATCGAGCGACCGTATCGACCAGAGACCGCTGAAGTACGCGGGGGCGCGGTCATCGCTGATCGTTGCGCTAACGATCTGATCTGCGCCGACAACGATCGAGTTCGGCACGACAAAGGGTGGATCGTGGTCCAGCGCACCCTGTGCCACAGACGCAACGGACCAGCCGTAGAAGCTGCGCGAGATTGCGTCGGCCCCCCCCATGATTGTTGCCGTAAACGGGTAATCGGGATTCGAACGAAGCGTATGTCCTCCCGATGCAACGGGGAGGCGAATCGAGACGAAGCGCCCATTGCCAAAGAGCTGGATACCCTCGCCGGTACCGCGTAGCGCGTCGAGCGTGACACCGTCGAGCGTGACGGCGCGAAGCGCAGCGTCGAGCGTGCCACCGAGCGGCAGGGCGACAACAACGCTCATGGTGTGGCTACCGATGGTATACCCCCCCAGCGACTCCGGCGCAACGGTGGCAGCAAGCGAGGTGAAGCGGTCGGTTGGAGTCACCGGAATCATGCGCGGCGCATTCCGGGGATCACCGTACTCGCCACTCATTCGGAGCTGTGCAAGCTCGAACGGACCGGTGGCGCTCCAGCGGACCGGCCCAAGAATGGGGTGACCGTTGATCTCGCTCACATCCATCACATCGCCGCGATTCAGCGTAATCTGTCGCACCTCGACCGGACCGGACGGAGGATGATGGGTCACCGTGACCTGTGTTCCCTCCACAACCCCCACCATCCGATAGAGGTCGGAGCGATCGGAGCGGGAGGGCACGGTGCAGTACTCGCTGCCGAGCGCTATCTCCGGCAGGAGCATGGCCCCAAGGTGCGAGGCCCACGCACTGGTCTGCGTTGACCCAACGGCGCTGCGAACGTGTCCGGCAATGACACCGATAGGCCGTGAGGCCTCAACAATCTCGCTGCCACTCAGGTCGGCACCGGCGCCGGGCCGGGCCTGTACGAGAAACGTCTGCCCGTGATTCAGGTAAACGGTGATGTCGCGTCCGGGGTCCTGCTTGTAGGTGCGGACGCTGGGACGAATCACGAGGCTTGTGCTGTCGTAGGCGGCAACGATCATGATCTGGCTTGTACGCTCGCCGTCGGTGTTCGGCAGCGTGAGCGCCATCGCGCTCTTGCCCCAGGTATCCACCGGCGGCACGGCCCAGGTGCCATAGCTCTGGTAGATCGCATTTACCGCATAAAGCGCAATGGGAGCACGACTGGTAACGTGCACCGCCGATGAGGCCGACTGCTCACTCACCCGTGGCTGAAGCAGTGTGCGGTCGGTCAGCGGTATCTCGGTGATCTTGCCGGGGAACACATCGTAGGTGCGGCGCGATGTTCTGCCATCCGCAGTGGGCACATCGACGTAGACCTGTGTTGCCGTGGGAGCGGTGGCAAGCAGACCGAGCCAGTGTGCAGGCGAGCCGCCACGGAGATCCTCGTTTGGCGGAAAGGCAACATAGAACTCCGTCCCCGCCTGGACGGGCACGGCAATCGGGTCGGCCTCGGCAAGCTGTGCGGAGAGCGACGGACCTGGCCCGGCAAACAGCACGAGCGCTGCAAAGAGTCGAAGAGCAGGAAGAACGAGTCTGTTCATGATGCTTCCACGGGCAACAGCAGGGGGATTGTTACCTCAACGAGGCAGAGGAATTCAGTTCGAGTTCGGCAGGGGAATACTTGCATCGATCAGCACGCTGCGCTCCACCTGGGGCAGCAACGGCTGCGAGGCGGCGTCCGGGAGAGGGCTGTAGTTCTTCACCGTCTGGATTGGCCCGATACCCTCGGCGTAGAGACGCGTCCACGATTCCTGAATCGGCGAGACAACCGGCTTGTACTCCACTTCGATGACGTTCTTGTAGACCCGCCCCTCCACCTTCTTCCAGGCATAGCGGTCGATGACCGTTGCCTGCCACGGAATGGTGTCGAGCTGGTAGCCGCACACCCAGGTATGTCCCGGCTCCAGCGGCCCAATAAGAAGGAAGTCGGCGGGGAATGCCTCGTTGCGCGCAATCACGGTATCCCCCACCGCCAGATAGTGCCGCCAGAACCGCCATCCGCCGCGCGACTCGCGCAGCTCATACATCGGCACGCCATTGTAGAGGGAATCGCTCTGCTCCACGGTCATGTCGTTGGTGAACACCGTGTCGGGATCTGCGCCAAGGCGCAGACCGTTGGGTGTCTTCTCCACACGATACTGGAGCTTGGCACCGATCTCCGCAGGCCAGATGTAGGCGGAAGGATGCTGCCACTGCGCGTTGTCCGGCTCGGACACACCACACGCGCCAAGCAGAAGGGCAGCACAAATGGGAAGAAAGTAGAGCGTTCGCATAACTGTCATAGAGTACAATTCCGATCTATCAAACCAATGCTGTCGAGCCGTTCCGGCCCCCTCTTCCCTTGATTCCCCTCCAATCCTCACTTCTGCTAGAACTGCACCAGCACACCGTACCGCCCTTCGATCACCGTCCCCTCGTACTTGTCGAGCGCGGCGTCGCTGACGCCTACATTCTCCCCCTGTTCCAACAGACTCTCACGCGAGCCGGAGAGATCGTAGGAGTAGCGCCCGACGCCAATGCCGCCCTGCAACCCGATTCTGTCGGTCAGGAACCAGAAGGCTGTGAGGTCCGCGCCCACACGACTGTGGCGTGTTGACTTGTTGAACGCTCCCTCCACACCGAGCGCCAGGCGATCCAGCAGCGCGAGACGGTAGTTCACGAACAACTCCACCGTATTCTCGTGCCGCGCTTCGAGCGTGGGGACGTAGAGCGTGTCGATACGGCTCTGCGCCCCCTCGCGACGAACGCGCTGCGTGGGTTCGAGCGCCACCGTCGGGAAGGTGCCGTTGCCGATGCGGGCACCAAGACCGAGCGCACCGTCAGCAAAGCGATAGCCAAGGCCGAGCGAACGCGTTGTGTAGGTTGGATCGCTGACGTTCGCCTGCGGTAACGCACCCAGCCGCCCAACACGCTCGGTGTAGCTCGCCTCGAACCCGTCACGCAGCAGCGGCGGGTTGGACTCCGCCATCGACGAAGTCGATGCCAGAGCAAGAGGGTCGAGTCCTGTACGCTGCACAGCAAGCGCTACGGCACTGCTGCGCCCCACAGGAACCGACGCGGCGGGCGTTGTGGGGGAGAGTGCCGCGACGTCGATTGGCTGGAACCCCGACAGCATCGCGAGCGATGGCGCTGCCGACGATGAGCGTGACGCTGCCAGAGGATTGGCGGCGTTGATACCTTCTGCCGTTCCGCCGTCGCGACCGGCAAGGTTTGCTCCACGATTGCGCTCGATGAAGCGGTCCCGGTAGACGATGCGGTCGCGCCAGATCGTGCGCGGCGCAACGGCACCAGCGTTCTCCAGCCCTGCCGCACTCTCGGTGCTCACCTTGACAACACTATTCCGTTCGCCCTGCACCGCACCGAACAGCGCCGTAACCGCAGGGAGTGTGAGCGGACGGTTATCGAGAACGACACGCGCAGTGTCGGTGGAGTTGCGACCAATGACGTAGGAGCCAACGAGCAGCGCGGCAATGGCGCTGAACGCAGCGGCCATCCGCCAGAGACCAAGCCCACCCGCAACGGGCGCAGCAGCCGGCGGAACGCCGCCCACAATCCCCGCCCACACCATCGCATCCTCGTCCTGCTGCATCACACTTTCGGCACGGTCGCGCTCGAAGGCCCCGCGCAGCGCGAGGTGCTGCTGGAAGGCCACGCGGTGCTCCGGACTTATCGAGAGCTTGTGGAGCAGTTCGGCGCTCGCTTCGTCGGGAAGCCCACCGTCGAGTAATTCCTGTATATCGTTCGAGCTCATCGGTTCGAGTACTGGGTCGTTGTCATATCATTCGTGTGCGGCACTTCTCCCTTCAACCGGCTCTGCCTCGCCAGCGGCGAGGCACGTCCCAACAGCAGGAGCATTCAAGGATCTCTGTTTTCTCGTGGAACCATTCCTGTGTCGCACCCTCACTTCCCCTCCAGCGTTCCACCCAGGCGGCGGCGGAGAAGTTCGCGCGCTTTGAAGATGCGGAACTTGATATTCGAGAGGCTCTGGCCCGTCGTGTCGGCAATCTCCTGATAACTCAACCCCTGATATTCACGGAGCACCAGCGCCTCGCGATAGTGTGGGGGGAGGTTTGCGATCTCACCCGCCAGATCCATCGCCAGCTCGTTGCTGGAATCGGCCAGCTCGATCATCTCCTCGTTGATCATCTCCTCGTTGCCGCGTGTGGCGCGGCTGCGCAGCACGTTCAGGCAGAGATTGCGCGTGATCCGCAGCAGCCAGGCGCTGAAATTGCTCCCCGGCGCGAAGCGTTCGCGCGATGTATGGACGCGCATGAACACCTCCTGCACCAGGTCCAGCGCCGCCTCGCGACTGTTGAGCATGCGCAACCCGTACATGAACACCCGATTCCGATGCCGATCATACAGTTCACGGAACGCATCCCGATCTCCCCGCAAGGTGCGCTCCATCAGCTCTGCGTCGTCCAGATCGCGGAGCCGGAGCGGCTGGGTGAGAAAGATGTCGGTAAATGCCACGATCGAGAGAGGGGCGAAATCGACGTCGAAACAGGGAGGATTGGGGCCGCACAGCGAGGCGGGAGGTGCGGAAGGAGCGCTCTACCTAGAAAAACACGCCAGATGGCAATTTGTTAGAACCACTGCGACGTTGAAAGGATTTTTCTTGCCACCGTTGTAGTTATTAGGAGCATCCCCGTCAACCTGCGACACTCCCCATCCAAGTTTTCTATCGCCGTGAACGTGTACACCGATCCCCACACGCACCTTCTCCAGAGCGATCTTCCGGCGCTCTATCATCCCGCTCGCACTGCGCCGGGGGAGCAGGTGGTAGTGGAGGGGGACGAAGCGCGTCACCTCCGCGCACTGCGCGTCGGGCACAACCAGCGGGTGGTGCTGCTGGATGGCGCAGGGGGGATGGCCGAGGCGCGTCTGCTCTCAAGCGGACGCGAGCAGGCGCAACTTGAAGTCGAACGCTCCGTCGTTGTCGTGCGGGAGCCGTGGCCGTATATTCGCCTCGCCTTCGGCATTCTCGACGACCGCGCCCGCAACGAGTGGCTGGTGGAAAAGGCCACGGAACTCGGCGCCCGCGAGCTGATACCGCTGTACACCGAACGTGGAGGGGAGCGGTGGAACGCCGAGCGCGCACGAAGGATCGCCGTTGCTGCGCTCAAGCAGTCGCGGCGTGCATGGCTCCCGCTCCTTGCCGAACCAGTCCAGCTTCGCACGCTCCTGCATCACCCCCGGGGCGAGAACGAGAGGGTCCATTTCTTCCACGAACGCGCCGAGCAGCAACGAACGCCCGACGCCCTTGACGCGGTGCACCCGATTGCACGGGAGGATCACCTTCTCCTTCTGGTTGGACCCGAAGGAGGGTTCTCGCAGAAGGAGGTGGCCGACGCCGAGGCGCAGGGGGCGGAGGTGCTTTCGCTTGGTCCGATACGGCTCCGCGCCGAGACCGCCGCACTTGTTGCACTGGCAGCGACCCGAAGCAGGGGATGAGAGGCCGGGAACCATGGCGTGAGTTCGCGCTTGGCCGCGATTATTCCTGCAGCACCTCTCGATCCCAACAGCCAATTTTCTACTTTCGACTCCTGTACGAGCGTCCGGCAGCGCACTTCGATCAACCTCTCCCCCCATGTCCACACCACTTCTCGAGGTCACCGATCTCCACAAGTTCTTTCCAATCAAGCGCGGGCTTCTCTCGCGCACGGTTGGCCACGTGAAGGCGGTCAACGGCGTCAGCTTCACGCTGGGGCGTGGCGAAACGCTCGGCCTGGTTGGCGAGTCGGGGTGCGGGAAAACAACGGTGGGACGCAGCATCCTGCGCCTGATCGAGCCAACGAGCGGCTCGGTCAAGTTCGAGGGGAAGGAGGTGACGACGATGGGCACAGGCGAGCTGCGCACGCTGCGGCGGGAGATGCAGATCATCTTCCAGGACCCCTACAGCTCCCTCAACCCACGCATCACCGTTGGCGGCATGCTCGCCGAGATCATCCGCTTCCACAACCTCCGCCAGGGGGAGAAGGCAGTGCAGCAGCGGGTGCGTGAACTGCTGGAGATCGTTGGGTTGCGACCGGAGTACGCCCAGCGCTACCCCCACGAGTTCTCTGGAGGGCAGCGGCAGCGCATCGGTATCGCGCGGGCGCTGAGCGTGGAACCGAAGTTCATCGTGTGCGACGAGCCGGTGAGCGCGCTCGACGTCTCGATCCAGTCGCAGGTGATCAATCTCCTGCGCGACCTGCAGAAGGAGTTCGGCCTGACCTATCTCTTCATCGCCCACGACCTCTCGGTGGTGGAGCATATCAGCGACAGGGTGGCGGTGATGTATCTCGGTGAGATGGTGGAGGTCTCCACGGCCCAGGAACTCTACCGCAATCCGAAGCACCCCTACACCGAGGCGCTGCTGAGCGCAGTGCCGATCCCCGACCCACGGCGGCGCAGCAGCCGGATTATCCTGCGGGGAGACGTTCCCTCGCCCGCGAACCTGCCGAACGGCTGCTTCTTCCACCCCCGCTGTCCCAAGGCGTTCGCTCCCTGCCCAACGGTACACCCGAAGCTGGGAGACGACGGCACCGGCCACATCACGCGCTGCCTGCTCTACCCGGAGAGCGTTCCTGCCGACGCGCGCACCTCGATGGCCGCGGCATGAACCGACACCCCATTGGAACAGATCGGATGATGCGTCGTCTCACCCCCGCAATCATCCTTGCTGCCCTTGCCCTTGCCGGACATTCCGCGCAGGGACAGAACAGCGACCCACTCCCCACCGCACAGATCGCTGCGGTCGATACCGCCATCGTTCCCGGTGCGCGGGATTTCCTCGAGCCTGCCGCCCCCTCTCCCTTCGGCGAGAGCGGAACGATCATCGCCTTCTCCCTGGCGCAGGAAGGCCCGGTCCGGCTGCGCATCCTCGATTTCTTCTACGGTCTGATTGCCACTCCCCTCGACGAGGTGCATCCGGCAGGGCGCGTGGAAATCTCCTTCGTCCCCCCCGGCACCATGTCCTCCGGCATGTACTTCATCGAGCTGCGTACCGAGCGCGGCGTGCAGCAGCGGCGGATGCTCTATGTGCGATAGCCTTCCCCGCCCCTGACAGCACCGGCGCTCTCCTCCGTTCACCCCACCCCCCAAATCGGAGCCGCCATGCAACCCCGTCACCGTCCGCCGGGCGCAACCTCCCTCGCCCTGCTCCTCCTTGCCCCCGTTTTCGCACAGGCCCAGCAGACCCTTTCCACACCGCTCGAAGGCTCGCGAGAGTTCTGGGGAGTATTCCAGAAGAACTTTCGCGACTGGATGACCGATGACCGCACAGGCGGAATCCGCCGCGCCGACCCGCTCCAGCTCGGCCTTGCGATCAATGCCGAGAGCGACGCAACGGTTCAGGTGCAGATTCCAGGCATCGGTTTTGCACAGCAGGTGCACGTCCCCGCCGGCACCACAACGTGGGTGCCGGTCGACTCGGCAGCACAGCTACGTTCGAGCATGGTGCCGGAGCGGCTGGCGTTCCACATCACCAGCAACGTGCCGGTGGTTGTCACCGGCTCGACACGACGATTCCAGACCACCGATCTCTTCCAGGTACTCCCTGCCGGGGCGCTCGGCAAACGCTACCGCGCTATGGGCTACAAGCCGCTGCAGTCGGAACTCGTCTCCCAGTTCGCGGTGATCGCCACCGAGGACAACACTGTTGTGCGGCTGGTGCCATCAACGGAGATCATCGACGTTCCCGCAATGTCTGGACACTCCGGGTAACGTTGAGCCGACGGTCACAGTCGCCAGCGTCGATGGTGTGCCGCCGAGCGCCGATACAGCAAATCCAGCCGCGAACACCAGGCGTAAAACGAGGGCAAGGCGCAAGCGTTCCGCCCCAATCCGTATTCCTTCAACGGTGACGATCAGCCGTCCGAAGTCAGCGGTCAAGTTCCTCGAAGTCATCGATCCTCACCCCTCGCGGTCTGTCGAAGGGGTTGCGAACGAAGAACCGATCGTGCTGGAGACAGTGCAACCGACAATCAGGGAACGCCGTCTCTCTGCTCCCCTGGTATCGAAGAGCGCAGGGAGTGAGGGTCGTTTGGAGCACGATGATCAGCCTGCGATGGTCGCGACTCGCACCAATGAGGTCGTTCGGCCAGCCAATGTTCCGGTGGAGATCGTGCTACAGCGAGGCGAGGTGGTACAGATATTCCCGAAATGGTCCCCCGACAGGAACCGTGAGATCACCGGCACACTGATCGAGGCGAACCATCCTGTGGCGGTCTTCAGCGGCCACAACTGCGCCTATGTGCCCGATGTCACCGTCAAGGCGTGCAATACGCTCGTCGAGCAGATGCCCCCCACCTCGACGTGGGGATCGCGCTTCGTTGTTGCACCCCCGAAGGGGCGAAGCTCCGCCGTCGTGCGCGTTCTTGCCGACCACGACAGCACGGCCGTTTCGCTGAACGGGTCTGTTGTTGCGACGATTGGGCGGGGAGAGTGGTACGAGAACACCGAGCTGCGCGAGCCGGCAATGATCTCCACATCACAGCCGACGCTCGTTGCGCTCTTCACCGCGGGCTTCGACAATGGCGACAACGTCGGCGACCCCTCGATGACGGTTGTGCCGCCACTGCACCAGCACGCACTCGGCTACCGCCTCGTTGCAGAACCGCTCCGCGGAAGCTGGCACAACATCCTCGCGCTCACCGTGCCGGAGGAGGGACTCTCCTCGCTTCGCCTCAACGACGCACCGTTGCAGGCGTCCACACTGAAGAGGATTGCCGGGAGCAACTACGTGGTGGTGCAGCTGGAAATCCCGCACGATGCACGCACCGTTGCCTGCGACAAGCCGTTCGGCGCGTTGCAGTTCGGCATCGGCTACGACGAGTTCGCCTACGACGCCTACGGGTTCGCCTACGGCTACCCGATTGCCGACCCCACCCTGGCTGCGGAGGAGCAACAGATTCTGGATCACTCCGCCGATCCTGCCCTGGAGCCGCCTCATCCGACGATTGTCTCCCCCCCAGCGCACGCTCCTGCCGCGAGTGATGCTGGAGGAGCGAAGCCGCCGAAGGTGGAGTAAGAGCAGTCTTCCAGGAGTCAAGCCCCCCACCCTTCTCGATACCAGGAAGGGTGGGGGGTACTCTTTGAAGAAACCTTCTCGCACCGAACTCGTACCTTTGCCGCTCGCAAAGAATGCGCACAGGAGCACCTGTACGCTGTTTTCGTCTCTCCTTTCGCCTCCCCGTGACCCATGCCTACTCACCGATTGCCCCATACATTCCCGCTTCTCGGCTGCACTCTGCTGCTTGCAGCGATGCTGACGCTCTGCTCAACGGGCAGGCTCCAGGCGCAGCCCGAAGTACGCCGCTCCGGTGAGTACACCACGGAGGGACGAGAGTTCTGGATCATCTTCCAGAAGAACTTCCGCGACTGGATGGTTGACGACCGCACCGGCGGGCTTCGTCGCGCCGATCCGCTGCAACTCGAACTCTTCATCACGAGCAGCGGCAACGCGCGTGGGGTTATCGAGATCCGCGGGATCGGATTCCGGCAGGAGTTCATCGTGCAGGCCGGGCGGGTGCTGAACGTGCCGATCGACACCGCCGCACAGTTCCGCTCCGCCGAGACGGTAGAGGATATGGGAGTGCACATCACCTCCGACGAGCCTATCGCCGTCTACGCCCTGAACCGCCGCTTCCAGACGACCGACACCTACCTTGCCCACCCGATCAACGTTCTCGGCACCGTCTACCGCGTCATGGGCTACAAACCGCTCCAGAAGGAGCTGGTGTCGCAGGCCGCCGTGGTTGCCACCGAGGACAATACCGTCGTCACCTTCACCCCGACGGTCGAGACGTCGGGTCCGGGAACGGCAGGAGCAGCCGGTCACGCGGCAAACACTCCGTTCACTGTGCAGTTGAACAAGGGACAGGCCTACCAGATCATGCCGCGATGGAAGCCGGGAATGCGTAGCGACCTGACCGGCACACTCATCTCGGCGGACAAGCCCATCGCCGTCTTCAGCGGCCACAACTGCGCCTACGTTCCCGACGCCGACGTGAAGGCGTGCAACCTGCTCGTGGAGCAGGTGCCGCCGGTACGCTCGTGGGGCCGCCAGTTCTTCGTGGGAGCGCTTGCTGCGCGCACAAGCTCGGTGCTCCGCGTCCTGGCCAGCGAAGACAGCACGCAGGTGTTCGAGAACAACCTGCCGGTGGCGAACCTGAAGGCCGGAGAGTTCTACGAGAACACGAACCTCCGCGAGAACACGATGATCACCGCCACACGGCCAGTGCTGGTGGCGCAGCTCAGCAAGGGGTTCGACAACGGCGACAACGTGGGGGACCCGATGATGATTGCGGTGGCCCCCACCGAGCAGTTCCTCTCCGCCTATCGCTTCGCCACTCCCGTGCGCGGATCGTGGAAGCACTACATCAACCTTGTAGCCCTTACCGCATCGCTCGACAGCCTCCGCCTGGACAGCATGCCGATCAACCGCGCGCTCTTCCGTCCAATCGGACTCAGCCTCTACTCGATTGCGCAGGTCGAGGTGCGGTACGGCACACACGTCATCACGAACTCCAGTCCGTTCGGACTCTACAGCTACGGCTTCGGCTACGACGAAGCTGCCTACGACGCCTACGGCAACGGCGGTGGGCAGTCGATGGAGCAGGTGATCGTCAGGGACGACAAGACGCCGCCGTTCCTCACCGCCGTGTGGACGCGGGTGCCGCGCGACCCGCGCGGACAGATCAACGCCGTTGCCCACGACGACCGGGTGGACGATCAGGGCTTGATGGACATCACGGTGCTGGAGCAGGAGAACCTTGAGGTGAGCGTCCCGCGCTTCGCGACCGGCGCACCGCAGGTGCCGCTCCCCGTGCGTCCCATCACCGAACGCGCCAGTGGATCGGCACGACTCCAGCTCCGCGACCGCGCGGGCAACACCTCGATCCAGACGATCTGCGCGCAGTACGACCCGGCAGGCGACACACTCGTGGTGCGCGTCCTCACCGCTGGCGAGACGTGCGAGTTCGCCGGCACCTTCCAGATCGGGCCGATGCTCGGGTACGCAATCCTCGACAACAACGTCTCGATCCCGATCACCGCCGAGGGAACCGCGGCAACGATTGCGCTGAAGGGGAATGGTGGCGTGCCGACCTACAACGTCGGAGTATCGGTGGAGCAGCCGTTGCGCGGGAACTTCGCGCTTGCCGGCCGCCTCAACTTCACCCTGATGAACGCCACCCCCACCGGGTACGACAGCACGCGTGTGGCCACCGACAATTCGCGGCTGGTAGAGGAGTACCGCCTACAGCGCCGCGCGGTGAACGTCTCGATTGCGCCCGGACTTCAGTACTACATGTTCGGTCGCAAGCTCTACCTGCTCGGCCTCCTCAACGTGGGCCTCCCGCTCTACCGTTCGGAAACTCTGACACGGACGATCCTTTCGCCGAGCAACCATATCTACCAGAACGGAACGGGCGAGGAGACGCTGGCGGAGGGATCGGTGTCGGGAGGGAGTGGGATTCTCGTCACACCGGAACTCGCGCTCGGCGTCGGTTCCGACCTCCGTTCAGGCTGGCGCGTCTTCATGGAGCTTGGGATGGGACACTCCATCACATCGGTCTCCTCCGATCATGACTGGAGCGTCGGCTACGGCTTCGCGCGGTTCGGCGCTCGGGTGAAGTTTTAGAAGAATGAGAATTCATGAATTGCAATGGAAGATTTGAACGTACAGATCGCGGCACTACAAGAAAGAATTGAAAGCTTGGTCTCTCAACTCAATCAGGCGAAGCAGAGGGTTCAAGAGTGGACTGATGCATCAGCAGCGCTTGCTCAAAGTGCTGCCGAAGCACGGGCCAAAAATCAGGCCAAGGGTAGAGGTTTGGGTGGAGCAATATTTGGGGCGAAGTATAGGTCTGCTATGCGATCCGCAGCAGCAGCGTCTAACGCAGCAATTGCAAAGCAAGTAGCCGGCAAACGAGCCAAGATTGCTGAAGGGAAAGGACAAGCACAGGAGCGAGCAAGGCAATTACAATCTCAATTGTCTCTTGCAAAAGAGCAGTTGAAATCGCTGACGATGCAGGCCAAGGCTACTGCCAGAAGCAAAGTGGCGGCAACAACGGTAGTAAATGAATCTCTTACCCTCCTCCAAAAACTTAAAGAGGCATACGATCTGGGCCTTTTAACTGAAGAGGAGTATCAAGAGAAGCGCCAGAAGCTCGTGGCGCAAATTTAATTTCCTTAGCCATAGTCAGTGCAACGCTCCACCACCAACAGCGACGTTCTGCCCCTTCGCACTGCCGAAGCAGTCATCGAGCTGGTAGAGGAGAATTGGGGATATACTGATGTAGACCAGGCGCAGACCTGGTGTCGCAGCTTCGCGCAGCGCCACGCAGAGAATTTTCCGGTTGCCTCGCTGCTGCTCCCACGCGCAATGCGTGCGCCCCTCACCGCCGTGTACGCCTACGCCCGTATTGCCGACGACATTGCGGATGAGGGAGCAATTCCAACCGCACGACGCCTCAAGTTGCTCGACCTGTGGGAGCAGCGGCTGGCGATGGCAGAGCGAGGCGCTCCCCCACCGCACCCCGTCTTTGTTGCCCTCACACCGTGGATCCGCAGCCAGCGCGTACCAGCGAAGCCGTTGCACGACCTTCTTGCCGCCTTCCGCCACGACGCACGGAATCTTGGCTTCGAGACCGAGACGGATCTCATCGACTACTGCCGCTGCTCGGCAAATCCCGTTGGGCAGGTTGTGCTGGCAGCGGCAGGCGTTGCAACGCCGGAGCGGATCGAGCAGAGCGACGCGATCTGTACAGGCCTTCAGCTTGCGAACTTCTGGCAGGATATCGCGGTTGACCTCCCGCGTGGCAGGGTGAACGTCCCACGGGAGACGATGCGATTCTACAATTGTACGCTCGACGACCTTGCCGCTTCCGTAGCGAACGAACGGGTGCGCCGCATGACACACGGGCTGGTCGATGCAGCCTGGAGGTGGTTCCGCCGTGGAAGGCCGCTCCTGGCAACCCTCCCCGCAGGACGACTTCGCTGGGAGCTTCGCGCGATCTGGAGCGGCGGCGCGCGCATCCTCCAGAAGATCGAGCAGAGCGGCTACGATGTCCTCGCCGAACGCCCCCGGCTCTCCACGCTCGACCGCCTTCGCTCGATCATTGGTCGCCCCCGGTAGTCCTTCCGCCTCGACCATTCTTTCTCTGTCACAGGCCATGCTCTTCCTTCTTCACGGCGCACTGGGCGTCGGCAGCGACTTCGATCACCTCCTCCCCCACCTCCCGACCGCACTCGATCCGGTTGCGTTGACCCTGCCTGGCCACGGCGACAAGGCGAACGATGCTGCGCCCTACACGCTGCGAGGATTCGCCGAGGCGCTGCTCGGCGAACTCGATAGTCGCGGCGTCGAGCGGGGCGACATCTTCGGGTACAGCATGGGAGGAGCCGTGGCACTTCTTCTGGCACGGCTCCTCCCGCAACGTGTCGGGCGCATTATGACGCTTGCCACGAAGCGCGCATGGACCCCGGAGGTGGCAGCTCGCGAGACGCGGATGCTCGATCCCGAAGCAATCCTCGCAAAGGTTCCACGCTTCGCCGACACGCTCCGTGCGCGACACGGTGAGGAACACTGGAAGGACGTTCTCTCCCGCACCGCTGCGATGATGACGGCGCTCGGAGCAGAGGATGAGCTGCCGATCGAGGAGTACGCACAGATCCCGCACTCGATTCGGATGAGCGTGGGGGATCGCGATGCGATGGTGACGATTGAAGAGACCCTTGCCGGGAGTCGCGCGCTGCCGAACGGAGAGTTCCTTGTGCTTCCGCGCACCGCTCATCCACTCGAGCGTGTCAACCCTGAACGACTTGCGCGCGAGATCGAGGAGTTCTTTGCCGAAGAGCCGGCGTCAGCATAAAGCACCGTGCGCGTCGAAAGGAGCCACCGGCACAGCGCCATCACAAGCTGTCCACGTCCCGAAGCCGAGTGCGCGGTTACGCGGCGCATCACCCGTAGTTTTGCCCCACACCCCCTTCCACTCCCAACCCTCGATCTGGATGCCGCGAGCACACCGCCTCCTGCTCCCCCTTGTTCTTGTCATGTTCTCCTCTGCGCTGCGCGCCCAGGAGACCGAGTCGTTCACCACCGGGTTCTTCTGCGAACTCCACGGCGGCAACGAGATTCCCGCCATCACCGACAACGCGCGTGGTCTGGCAATCCTCCGGCTGGACAGCGCCGCAAACACTGTCCACTACCGCCTGACGGTTGATGGGATCAGTGGGATTACGGGAGTGCGGCTGCTGGGAAGCAACGAGTACGAGCAGGACAGGGTGATTGCCGCCATGCCGGGCATGGGCACGATGGGGGGAACCATCACCGGCTCGATAGAGCTGACGGTGGAACAGGCGGACTCTCTGGGACTTGGGATACTCTCGATCGAGGTGACATCGACAGCACATCCGAACGGACACATCCGCGCCACCATCATCCCGGTGCCGAACGCGCTGGCGCCCACCATCACCGCACAGCAGGAGGTGGGCCACACGGTGACAGGCTCCGGCGGAAGCGGCTCCGCCATCCTCTTCGTCGATGAGCAGCTGAAAGCAGCGCTCTATGTGGTGTCGTGGAGCGGACTCACAGGCCCGCCAACGATGGCACACTTTCATCGCGCTGCGCTCGGAGCGAACGGCCCCATCGTCAAGCCACTGACCGTCGTGAGCGGACAGAACCAGATCGTGGGGTCGTGGGTGATGGATGACGAGTTGATGGCCGCACTGAAGCGCGGCGAGATCTACGTCAACATCCACACCGCGACGAACCCCGACGGCGAGATTCGCGGACAGGTGTTCACCACCGACTTCTACACTGCGGCACTCGAACCTGCAAACGAAGTGCCGAGCACCGCGGGAAGCTCGAACGCAAGCGGCACCGCCTACGCCATGATCATTCAATATCCCCCGCTCGGCGGGGTGCTCGCCGTTCGGGCAATGGGCGCAGGGAACACGAGCACCTGGATGATGGCGCACGTCCACATGGGAGCGCGCGGGACGAATGGACCTGTCATGCAGGCGCTGACCCACACCCCCGTCGACCAGTGGGACCTTGCCATCACCAACGGACGCCTCGTCTCGCTCGACACCAGCGCACTCTTCCGCGCCCGTGGCGCCTATATCAACCTCCACTCGCAGAACCTGCCCGACGGGGAGATTCGGGGACAGCTTGTCCCTGCGTCACCGAACCTGCCACCGGCAGGCGTTGCCCGGCAGCGGAGCCGTATCGCTCCAGCCCTTACCGCACGGTTTGACCGCGCATCGAATCTGCTTCAGGTGCACTACACCAGCGTTGCCGGAAGCGAGGCAGGCGAACTACACCTGGTCGATATGCAGGGAAGGATCGTGCAGAGAGGGGGAGTGCCAGGAGGCGATCTCTCCCTGCCACTGACGGACGTGGCCGACGGCACCTATCTGGTTGTCCTGAAAGGAGCAGACGGAACCACAGCCTCAACAACCGTCGTGATTCTACGATAGGAGAGAATCCTCTCCTATCCTCTGCCCTCCTCCTGCAGGCGTTGCTCCAGTTCGCGAGCGAACGCATCGGAGCCACCGCGCGGAATGCTGAGCGTCTTCCAGTTGCTTCCAGCGGCCCGCTTTGCCAGCAGAACGATCTGCCCCGTGTGGTACGCAACGTGTGCCAGCGAGCGCTGCGCCGCGCGCAGGACCGTGTGAGGTTCCCGCCGGATCGTCACGATGCGCCCCAGATCATCAGCGACGAGGTGCTCAAACGCACCGAACAGCGCATCCCACCCGGCAGCCCAGCGCTCCATCAGCGCACTGCGCGTGTCGTCGGGCGTGAGCACGAACTCGTTGTCGCGATGGCGGTCCGGCTTCTCTCCATCGCTCGTCAGGAAATCGGTCCAGCGCGAACGGAGATTGCCCCCCACGTGCTTTACATAGGTGGCGATAGCGTCGCCGGTCCCGGCGTCAACGGCACCGAAGGCCTCGTCATCGATCTGGGCAAGTGCCCGCTCTGCCAGCTGGCGATAGCGGCGAAACTCGGCGATCGTCTCCTCGATATAGTCCGCGCTCGACGGTAACTGCTCCATGGCGTGCTCCTGGTTGGATTGAATCAGCGGCGAATCTACAACGGCGCTCAGGCGAAACCATCAGGCTGCGAACGGTGTTCTCTCTGCTCGATCCCCCGGTTGCGGTACCGGCATCTGACCTCCTTCTCGTGCCAACGATGTTCCGATCCCCTTTGCGCGCACTCGCGGCATACAGCGTTGCCCTTGCAACACTTGCATTCTCTTCGGCTGCGGCGAACACGCTTGAGGCAGTCGTGCCCGACGAGCATACGCCCCACGGCCTTGAAACCGATGTCAAGCTCGACCGCTACCTGGGAGGGGTGGCAGCACGACTCGATGCACGTCCGCGCGGCGCCGTTGCCCGCATCGAGGGTCTGCACCGCAAACTTCTGGCGGTGCGCACCTACCTGGCCCGCACCGGCGAGATCCGCTCCGGCTGGACCTGGAGCGACGCACAGTTCGAGCGATTCCGCGCCAGCGGACAGTACGCCGAAGCACTGGCAGAGGTGGAGAAGGTGCGAAGCGCGTTCGCCCTGCTCAACCCAGGCTACACGCTGTCGGTGCAGACCGAAGTCCGCACCCTCTCCGAACAGATCGGCCTCTGGAACAGCACCGGCTCGGTGAACACCGCGGGGATGCAGCTCCTCGAAGCCTGCCGCCGCTTTATCGTTGACAGCACACTCTACAGCGACCTTCCCGGCACTGCCGATCTGGGGCGCTTCCGTACAGCACTGCGCAAGTGTGCGGTGAAAACGGTGCCCACCGTTGCGGTGCCGGGCCTCTCGCAGCACGGCCAGCTCCGCGCCTTCGATTTCGTTGTGCGGAAGGACGGGGAGATCGTGGCAGGAACGTCCACCGGGGACATCGGGGTGCTGTGGGATCGTTCGGGCTGGGGACGCCGACTCCAGGAGGCTGTGGAGGCGGCAAGCTCGCGCTTCGAAGGACCGCTCCGTAGCCCGCGCGAGCCGTGGCACTACACCTACAAGCACTGATCGAAGAGCGCGGCTCACTCGCCTGCGGCAGGGACACAGCGGCTCGTTCGCGCCGCTCTCATCGCAGCCCGACACATCCCACCTACGCCAGGACACGCCATGTTCTCCGTACTCCGGCAGCGCTATCTGGACCTGCTGGCGAGCGTCTACATCTACAACGAGCATCAGGGCTATCGTGGTCTCGAACGGCTGCTCGAGGCGATTCGGAGGCGCTATCCCGAGGAACATGAGTTCATCGCAGCGGTGGAGAAGCACACCAGCGATGAGCGGAAGCACTACCGGATGTTCCGCCACTACTTCGAACGACAGGGAGCGATGCCCTACCACGTTGACCGCACATGCGGCTACGTTGACCGATTCATCACCATCATCTTCCGGCGCAACCTCGAAGACCTCGACACCGAACAGCTTCTCTCCAGCGACGCGCTCTTCTTCAAACTCTGCCGCCTCATCATGATGACGGAGTTCAGAGGGATGAAGCAGGTGGACCAGCTGCTCCGCTCACGGATGGTGCAGAGCAGTCCTGCACTGATGAAGATTTTTCGGATCGTGGAGCGCGACGAGCCGAGCCACTGCTACCCCTACCAGCACTGGCTCCGCAAACGTGGCGGACACGAACCGGAGTTCGAGGAGCGCACCGTGGACCTGTGGATTCACTACAGCCTCACACTCATCAAACTCCCCCTGCTCTACCTCACCCCACGCCTTCGCCGCCGCACATCGTGGCCGGATGAAGTTGTGGTGGGTTGAGCAGCCAAACGGTATCCGAAGCCCTGCAACGAGAACAAGGACTTCCGGTTGAGCCGGAAGTCCTTGCTGTAGTGTGCGGCTGGAGTGCGCCGCCCGGAGATTGCCTCTCAGGATTCCGCGATCTGAAGCTCGCCAAGCTCCACCGACTCCACCACCATCGGTCCCCTCTGCTGCTGTTCGGCAATGCGCCGCAGACGCATCGAGCTGGTACGGAAACGGGGGACGAAGATGCCGAGGATATAGGTGCGGATCATATACCACCAGAAGCTCCGCTCTTTCAGTTGGGGGCTGATCAGGTGATCGATCTTCGCATGCGCCTCGGGGGTCTTGCTCCAGTGGATGCCGGCGCGAATGTGGTGGATGGTGTGGTAGCCGTTGTTGAAGAGCAGAGCGTTCAGCATCGGTCCCACGAAGTTGCGCGAGTGGTCGTACTCCGACTCCTCTTCAGCGTGCACGTGCTGCACGTAGTTGAACAGGAGGATGGCGAAGAGGGCAAACTGCTGCGGGATGACGATGAAGAAGAGCGCCTTGCGCCAGTCCAGCAGGAACGCACCGATCAGGAACACGCCGAGCGCAACGTACTGGAGCGCCGCAAGCCAGAAGTCCTGCCGGTTCTTCCCCCACAGCATCTTCAGATAGTCGCGAATTGGTCGCTGCTGATGGAAGCTGCTGATCGAGGGGTAGCTCAGAAGTGTGAGGAGGTTGTTCTCTTCACTATAACGATAGGTGAGGGTGTAGTCCCCCTCCTTGTTGTTGAGCGCGTGGTGGTTCATGTTGTGCGTGGGAACCCACGCAAAAGCCGGGAAGCCGTAGAAGAGCGTCAGCCAGTAGTCGGTCGCCGAGTTCAGTCCCTTCTTCCTCCACATCGGCAGGTGGTTGTGGTTGTGTGCCATCACTGCCACAGTCACCGCCATGAAGAGCGAGAGCGGGTAGAGTATCGGATTGACCTCGCCGATCATCCATTGAACGACCAGCAGTGCAGTCGTGATCGCCATGAAAACGAGAGAACGGCGATCAGCCTTGTATCGGAGCATAGACAGGAAGGGTGGACGTGCCACCCGCTACGTGAGATGTGTGCCGCTGTGGACGGGGAAGCCACAGAAGTTTGAGGCGGGAAATTACGAACGATCCTGCTGTGGTTGCTATGCTTCGGCAGGTCTTTTCCGCAACACAATGAGGCGACCGGCAGGGGGATGGTTCTCACCTCCACCGACAACCTGGCGGCTCTCGGAGCCTGTCGTGGAATAAGCCGATCGGCCGATGTCTGCCGCCGGTTGTCATGCCGAGCGAGCAAAGCGTCAGAGGGATCTCAAGACAGCCTGGGAACTCTCAGCAGAGCCGATACAACTCAACACCCTCGCAGGAACCTGGCGAACGAGCCGTTTCAATCCTGTGCTGACACGCCGCGGACCTGACCTGTGCGATCAAGCCCGCGGCGCGTTCCAGCGTGCAGTGGCCGGTTACGCCAGATCGACCCACACGGTTTTGGTCTGGGTGTACATGTCGAGCGCCGCAGCACCGAGTTCGCGACCGAAGCCGCTCTCCTTGTAGCCACCGAACGGCAGCGCGTTATCCGTCATGTTGTAGGTGTTGACCCACACCGTTCCCGCCTTCAGTGCCCGCGCGGTGCGCAACGCCGTCCCCACACTGCCGGTCCAGACCCCGGCGGCAAGGCCGAAGCGGCTGTCGTTGGCGATCCGCACGGCGTCGGCCTCATCCTCGAAGGTGAGGACCGAGGCAACGGGACCGAAGATCTCCTCCTGCGCAATCGTCATCTCACTCGTCACCGCGTCGAACACTGTCGGCTGCACGAAGTAGCCGCTGGTTCCCACGCGCTCACCGCCGGCCACAAGCGTTGCCCCCTCCTCGCGTCCCTTGCCGATGTAGCCGAGCACCCGTTCCATCTGGTCCTGGCTCACCAGCGACCCCATCCGGGTCTTCGGGTCGAGCGGATCTCCCGTGGTCATCTTGGCAGCGCGGGTGGAGAGCGTCTCCATAAACCTATCGCGCGCGGAGCGCTGGATCAGGATGCGGCTGCCGGCGGTGCACATCTGCCCCTGGTTGAAGAAGATGCCACCGAGCGCCACCTTCGCCGCCATCTCCAGATCGGCGTCGGCGAAGACGATGTTGGGGGACTTGCCGCCCAGTTCGAGCGTGACCTTCTTCAGGCTGGACGCCGCCTCGCGCATGATGATCTTGCCAACCTCGACCGACCCGGTAAAGGCAATCTTGTCGATCCCCGGATGCGCCACCATCGCAGCGCCCGCCGTGTGCCCGTAGCCCGTGACGATGTTTACCACACCGGCAGGAACGCCTGCCTCCAGAAGCAGCTCGCCGAGTCGCAGAATCGAGAGCGAGGTCTGCTCCGCCGGCTTGATGACCACGGTGTTTCCGCAGGCGAGCGCCGGGGCGATCTTCCACGTTGCCATCTGGATCGGGAAGTTCCACGGAATGATCTGCCCACAGACGCCAACCGGCTCGCGCAGGGTAAACGCGAGCGCGTTTGCTCGCGCGTCGGGTTCAATCGTCTCGCCCGTGGCCTTCCCTGCCCACCCTGCATAGTAGCGGAAGCACGCAATCGACTGCGGAAGGTCGACGCGCCGGGACTCAAGAATCGGCTTGCCGTTGTTGAGCGTCTCAAGCTCCGCAAGCTCGTCGATGTGCTGCTCCATCAGGTCGGCAATCTTCCAGAGGATGCGTCCGCGCTCCGCACCGTTGATCTTGCTCCAACTCCCCTCCAGTGCGCGGCGCGCGGCGGCAACCGCACGGTCGACATCCCCGGTACCTCCGAGCGCAACGCGGGCAATGGTCGTGCCGCTGCCGGGATAGAGTGCCTCGAACGTCTCGCCCGATGCGGCATCCACCCACTCGCCGTCGATCAGCATCCGACCGTAGCGAAGCAGACCGTCGTCGTTGAAATGGTTGTGCTGCGTGGCGGGGATGGCGGCAATCGCGCCGTTCTCTGTGCTGCTCATGGGATATATCAGGCTTGTTGATTGTGATGCGGAAGTGGAATCACGCGAGGCGGGAGGCAAAGATAGTTGAGCCGATACGATCCGTTCCCCTACCATTCGTCGCCAGGTACCGAGTTTTGCCGATGGCCGCCGGGCGGGACAGCGATGGTCCCTGCTTCCAGCGACCTTCACGCTCCGGCAGCCACCAACTGTATGAGGTTGATTCGTCCGAACTTCTTTCCACCCCGCGGCGTTCCAACCCTTGCGGGGCGGCTGTATATTCCCCCCAGCAATCAGGAATTTCATCTACCCCAATACCCAGCAGCAATGATCCATCCAGAGATCGAACAGGCGCTTGCAGCGCAGATCAACCAGGAGTTCACTGCCTCCTACAACTACCTGGCAATGGCGGCCTATTTCGACCGCGAGAGCCTGAACGGGTTCGCCCACTGGATGCAGCTCCAGCACGATGAGGAGATCACCCACGGGATGAAGCTCTTCCGCTATCTGCTCGACCGCGGTGGCAAGCTGGAGCTTGAGGGCATTCCCCGTCCGCGCACCGAGTTCGGCACGCCACGCGAGGTGTTTCAGGAAGCTCTGGAGCAGGAGCAGCACAACACCCGCTCGATCAACGCGCTCTACGCGCTGGCGAGCCGACTGAACGACTTCGCGACGCAAAGCCACCTCCAGTGGTTCCTGGACGAGCAGGTGGAGGAGGAGAAGAGCATCGAGGATATTATCGCGCTTCTGGAGCGCGCTGGCACCGAGCCGAGTGCGATCCTCTACCTCAACGACCGCCTGGGCGAGCGCGGGCCGGAGAAGGGACCGAAGTGAGCAGCGAGGAAGAGCAGACTCACGCACCCGACCGGACGCCGGTGAGCGCCGACAGGTCGGTGGCCGATCTGCGCCGCGACTACCGCACCGGCGCACTCGACCTCCCCACTCTCCACGCCGACCCCATCGAGCAATTCCGTGACTGGTTCGCCCAGGCGATAGAGGCGGAGGTGCCGGAGCCGAACGCCATGACGCTCGCCACGGCCACGGCGAACGGCATCCCCTCGGCGCGAATGGTGCTGCTCAAGGATGTCGATGCGCGCGGCTTCTCGTTCTTCACCAACACAGCAAGCCGCAAGGGGGAGGAGCTTGGGGAGAATCCGCATGCCGCTCTCGTGTTCTGGTGGTGTGCTCTCGAACGCCAGGTCCGAATCGAGGGAGACGTCGAACGGGTGAGCGACGAGGAGGCGGACCGCTACTTCGCCCGACGACCCCGGGCGAGCCAACTGGGAGCGTGGGCCTCACCACAGAGCGCCCCGCTTCCCAGCCGCGCGGCACTCGAACGCGCACTGCACGACGTTGAAGAGCGCTACCCGAAGGACTCCATCCCGCGCCCTCCCCACTGGGGAGGCTATCGGGTTGTTCCGGGCGCCATCGAGTTCTGGCAGGGCCGCCCTGGACGGCTTCATGATCGCTTTCGCTATACCCGCACCGGAGAAGGCTGGAGGATCGATCGGCTGGGACCGTGAGCGAGCGTGGCATCGGTGTATCGCACTGGCGGAACGCTCCGCGAGTCACCGATATGGAGAGTGACCAACACAATGGAGAGACGGCAGAGATCCTCTCTCGCCGACCTGACATTCCCCGCTTCGCCCGACAGGTCCACGCTCCCCCTGTCCGTTCATCGAGTCTGATGAACCGGAACCGTACTTCTCGCCTCATTCCGCACGATGTGCTCTCTACCGAGAGTATACTATTGCACATCCCCGTCAGTGAACAGGGGATGATGGCGATGGTGTTCTCGCCGTACCCCTTCCACCTTCGGCACACAACGGTGCAGGTTGGCCCGGGATCGTATCATTCTCCACCATGTCTCTCCTCCTCTACTCTGGAAATCCCCCCTCCAGCTCCGCAGTTGGCGCCTACCGTGCGGCGCTCGATGCGGCACGCACCGGGACGCTGGAGTCGTGGATCTTCATTCTCCCCACCGGACGTGCCGCTGGGTTGCTTGAGCGCACACTTGCCACCGAACACGCGAAGCGTACCGGGCAGCCGCTGGAGCGCGCCCACATCCTCACCTTTGAAGGGTTCGTCTCCACCTTTCACGCCGGACTGCGCCGTGACCGGCGTCCCCTCACACCCGGCATTCACCTTCTGCTCGTCGAGCAGGCGATGCGCGAGGTTGACCTGGACTACTTCGGGCACGGGGGCGCGGATCCCTCACTGGGGGTGGTGGAACGGGTGGCCTCGATCATCGCAGGTGTGCGCAACGACGGCGTAACGCCCGAGAACTTTCTGGAAGACATCGAGGAGGCGCGCCGCCACGCCGACCCCAAAGCCGAGGGCTACGACATTCCGAAGCTACAGGACCTCTACAACATCTACAGCAACTATCGGCGCCTGCTGGGAGAGACGTGGATCGACCATGCAGGGCGGCTCGGAAGCCTCCGCACAATGCTGGAGGAGAATCCGGTCGAGACGTTCCGCCGTGTGTTTCCAACGACGCAGACGCTCATCATCGACGGCCTGACGGAAATCACGCGGCCGCAGGCGCAGTTCCTGGAGCTGATGCGCCGTGTGGACCATCTCGATCTCCTCGTCGTCTTCGACTACGAGCGTGGGAACGGCCCCCTCTACGGCAACTTCGACGAAGCGATTGGCCGCCTCCGCCGCGCCGGATTTCAGGAACGCCAGCAGAACCCGCACAGCACCGATGGAGGTGAGGAACGGCGAGGCCCGTTCGACTATCACGTGCGGCGCAACCTCTTCCGCACCAGAAACCCGATTCGCAACGGCGAGCACGACAACAGGATCACGGCCTTCGAGTTTCACAATCGCGAGGAGGAGGCACAGGGCATTGCCGCACTCGTCAAGTCGCTCGCGGCGGAGCAGGGGGTGCCCCTCGAAACGATGGCTGTGGTGGTGCCGCGCACCGACGATTATGCTCCGCTGCTGCGCGAGGCATTCGCGGCAGCAGGCATGCCGGCAACAACCAGCGCAGGCTGGACGCTCGACCACAATGGACTTGTCACGGCAATCGTTTCGGCGCTCGCAATTCCTTCCGGCGACTTCGACACGCGCGACCTGCTGCGCGCCGTTGCAAGCCCCTATCTCTCGTTCGGTGGCAGGGTGGATGCCGTAGCACTTGCCTCAGCAGCCGCAAGGCTTCGCATCCGGCGGGGACACACCACGTGGCTCCGGCGAATCGAGGGGCGACTGACCATCATCGAGGGGCGCATGCGCGGTTCGGGGCTTGAGGAGGAGGATGTGGAGACGCTGCGCGAGGAGCAGACGATTCTGCTGCGCGCGCGCGAGTCGATCCGCACGCTTGCGGAGGCAGTCCTGCACTTCGACCGCCGGATGACGCCGGAGGAGTTCCGCACCCTGGCACTGCGGCTTACTGCACAGCTCGGCGCGCCGGAACAGGTGCTCTGCCTTCGCTATGCGCTGGAGGAGCAGGGACCGAGCGGTGCAGACTGGCAGCGACTGCACGACGAGATCGAGCGGGACACGCGCGCGCTGGCAGCCCTTACCCGACTGCTGGAGGACCTCACCGCCTACTTCGCCTCGCAGGAGGCACAGACACCCCGGCGCGGCGATGGCCGACACGACCTGGCCTTCTACCTCGATCACCTCCGCACGGCCTGCGCGCGCACACCGTACAGTCTGCGCGAGCGTCACGACCAGGGGATTCTCATCGCCGCTCCCGAGAGTGTTCAGGGACTGAAGTTCGAGGTGGTGATAGTGTGCGGGCTTGTCGACGGCGAGTTCCCTGCTGCGTACCAGACGGAGCGACTGCTCGGCAAACCGCTGGAGGAGTCGGAGCGGCGACACGAAAGCCGGGAGAAGATTCGCTTCTCGACGTCGATTGCCGCGGGAACCGAGCAGCTCTATCTCACATGGCCGCGTAATGTGGGGCGCCATCCGGTGGTGCGCTCCCGGTTCGTTGCGGACCTTCTCCGCATCACCACGCTGGAGGAGCAGGGACGGGTTGTGGAGATCGAGGAGTTACGCGCGCTCCGCGACAGGTATCGCACCGAGGGGGTGCTGCCGCCGCATGCGAAGTTCCTGGCACGCACCGTCACCTTCGACCAGCTTGCAGAGGAGGTAGGGGCCGCGCTCTGGAGCGGTGCGGAACTGCCGCGCATCGCCGAGGCGGACACGCTCGTTGCGCACCTGCGCCATACCGTTGGCGTGGAACAGGCTCGCCGCAGCGCGATTGAAATGGCCGACGATAGCGTGGCCCGCGCATGGCGTGGGCTGTTCGATCTGGAGCTTGACGAGAAGGAGCGCGCGGTACTCGCCGCAACGCGGGAGATGCCCTTCTCCCCGTCGCAGCTCGAACTCTACGCACGCTGCCCCTTCAAGTATTTCGCGCGGCGGGTCATGGGCATCAGGCCGCCACACGACTACGACATCTCCCTGACACCGCTCGAACAGGGTCTGCTGCTTCACAGCGTCCTCTATCGGCTCTACACCGACCTGCGGGCGGAGAACGGCCTGCCGATCTCGATTATCTCGCGAGCCGAGGTTCTGGAACGTGCACGCGGCATCGCCTCGGAACAGATTGCAGGGATCGTGCTGGAACATCCCTACTGGACACTCGACCAGGAACGGCTGCTGGGAAGCACCGAGCTGAACGGCATGCTTGAGGAGTGGATCGATAAGGAGATCGAACGGGGGGCGCAACTCGGCTCGATGCTGCAACCATCCTTCTTCGAAGTAAGCATCGGTACGCCGTCGAGTCTGCACGGCGGCGTTGACGGAACGCTCTCCACGAACGAGCCGGTAAAGCTGCACGGACTCTCGCTGCGCGGAAGAATCGACCGGGTGGAAATAGACCAGCGTGATGATGGGGTGCGCTACACCGTAGCTGACTACAAGACCGGCACACCGCCGGGACGTGCCGACATCGTCTCCGGCCTGAGCATGCAGCTCCCGCTGTATCTGGCAGCCGTGCGCGGACTGCTCGTGCGTTATTTCGACCGAATAGAGAGCGAGGTGCTTCCCGTGGGGGGTATCTACTACAGACTCAACGCGCGAAGAATCGAATCGAAGCTGCACACCGCCATCATACCGAACGCCTACCGCAAGGAGTACTTCGGCGCAGAACGCAACGTCCCCGGCTATCCGTCAACACCGGAAGAGCTTGACGAGTTGATCGAGAGCGTGGTGGCAACAGCCGCACAGCATGTGGAGGACATTGCGGCAGGGCGCTTCAACGTTACCGAGCGGCCCATCGAGCAGGTGTGCCGCTCGTGCGAGTTTGCCTCGGTCTGTCGCGTCCGGGAGTTGCAAATGCCGAAACGCAGAGAGTAAGCATTACGAGAGGATGATGCGCGCGACGAAGCGTCGGATCGCTCTTCGACGGAGCAGCAATCCCGCACAGGACATCATGGTCACCGCGTCACAGCCAGCCCCTGCTCTCCCCCTCCATCCTCCTCTCCTCTCAGGCATAGAGTATGGGATCGCGAGCACCGGCACGTTCAAATCCACGGAGGCGCAGGGCACAACTGTCGCACACGCCGCAGGCTGCGCCTTCGCTCCTGTAGCAGCTCCACGTCAGCTCAAGAGGGGCACCCAGCGTGAGACCGGTGCGAACGATCTCCGCCTTGCTCATCGCGATCACCGGCGTTGCAATGCGAATCGTCGTGTCGGGGTGCGTGCCACTCTCGATTGTACGCTGGAAGGCGTCAAAGAACTCGCGCCGACAATCGGGATAGCCGCTTGAATCCTCCTCGACTGCACCAATTGCCACAACACCTGCACCGATTGTCTCGGCCCAGCTCACAGCGATTGCCAGGATGTTTGCGTTGCGAAAGGGAACGTAGCTGGTGGGGATGTCCCGGCTGTCGAGCGCGGCATGGCTCAGCTCGATACGCGTGTCGGTAAGGCTGGAGCCGCCAATCGCGGCCATGTGCCGCAGGTCCACGGTGAGGCGTCGCGCGGCACCAAGTCGATCGGCAATTGCGTGAAAGCACTCAAGCTCCTTCCCCTCGGTTCGTTGTCCGTAGTTGGTGTGGAGCATATTCACCTCCATCCCCTCCGCCCTCAGCATTGCTGCAACAACGCAGCTATCCATGCCACCACTTGCCAGCACCACAGCACGACTCGGATCGCTCGTGGGGTTCACGTTCATCTCCCTGCTCCGCCCCCCCCAACCCTGTGCGATACCTCGGCACAACTCGTGGCCGTCTCGTAGAGACGAATCGTAACCCGGTGCATCGTGGCACTACGCGACGCGAGCGCGCTGGCAATCCGCGCTGCAAACCACCCGGCAATGTTCTCGGCAGTGGTAAGGAAGGGAACTACAACGTGCTTCAAAGGCTGGCCGGCAAAGAAATCGAGCATCAGCGTGTCGGCGCTGTCGCACAGGAAGCAGTGGTCGATCTCCTCCACCATCGGCGCCACAAGCTCCTTCAGGTCGAAGTAGTCCATCACCATTCCGTTGGAGTCGAGCAGGCCCTCGATCTCCACCTCCATTCGGTACCCATGTCCGTGCAGATTTCGGCACCCTCCCTCGTGGAAGGGAAGCCGGTGCCCCATCTCCCAGCGAAACTCCTTCGAGATGCGGACCGTGCCGCCCTCGTTCTTCATGCCTCGCTCGATCATGGTGTTTCCCTCGTCTCAACCGTCACCGTACTGTGCAGTCCGCCGCGCGTGGTAAAGACGCCCGTCACCTTCATTCGGCGGGGAAGCATCAGCGCGTGGAGGTCGTCGAAGATGGCGTTGACCGCCGCCTCGTAGAAGATGCCGCGGTTGCGAAAGTCGAGATAGTAGTACTTCAGCGACTTCAGCTCGACGCAGAGCTTGTCCGGGACGTACTCTACCGTGATCGTGCCGAAGTCGGGAAGCCCGGTCATCGGGCAGACCGAGGTAAACTCCGGGTTTGTATGTACGATTGTATAATCCCGGTCAGTCCGGGGATTGTCGAAGACTTCGAGCGTTGCCATAGTGGAGGGTGATTACGATGGGGCTGTCAAGTCACGAAAGATGCGCTGATAGACGGCATGGTCACGGGGCAGCAGGGAGACAAAGCGAACCTCGCGCAGTGTGCCCGGATTGCCGAGCAGCGCATCAGTTTCGGCACGAACAACACGGGCAGCCTTATCCATGGGATAGCCAAACGCACCGGTGCTGATAGCCGGAAAGGCCACCGAGGAACATCCTTGCTCCTTTGCAAGCTGGAAGCAGCGCCGGTAGCAGGAGGCAAGAAGCTCTGGCTCTTTTCTATCTCCACCATACCACACCGGTCCCACCGTGTGAATCACCCACGAGGCGAAAAGCCGATACCCATGCGTGAGCTTTGCATCCCCCGTTGTGCATCCACCGAGTGCTCGACACTCTTCAAGCAGCTCGGGACCGGCAGCGCGGTGGATGGCGCCGTCAACACCACCTCCACCGAGCAGTGTGGGGTGCGCTGCGTTGACAATCGCATTTACTTGTTGATCCACAATGCTGCCAAGCACCAGCCGGATACGAAGGGGGGAGCGTGTTCTCACGTTCTCATTCCTGGTCATTTTCCCTGATGTGTCGTGCAAGGTCGAACACGGCTTTCGGCAGCAGATAATGCTCAACAGCAAGCGCGCGCGCAGCCAGCGATTCGGGAGTATCGCTGGGATGAACCGGAACATGCTCCTGTGCAAGGACGGGACCACTATCGTACTCCTCGTCAACCAGATGCACTGTCACCCCAGTCTCCTCCTCACCAGCAGCCAGCACTGCTTCGTGCACCGCCATTCCATACATCCCCCTGCCACCGTGCCGGGGCAGCAAGGCCGGATGGACGTTCACGATCCTTCCGCGATACTGCTCCACTACCTTGGTTGGGATCTTCCTCATGTACCCCGCCAGCACGATCATCTCAACGCCATGTAGCTCCAGTCGGTCGAGAAGCACCGCAGCGTACTCCTCTTCACGCGCGAACGAGCGCGGGGTGAGGCTCATCGTAGGAACGGAGGCGTCGCGCGCAACGGCAAAGGCGCCAGGCTCGCGGTTGTTGCTGACGCAGAGCACGATACGAACCGGAGCGCCTGGGCTGCGCTCGATGGCACCGAGCAGTGCGCTCATGTTGGAGCCTCGTCCTGAGGCGAATACTGCAATCCTGACAGGAATCATAGGGCTGAAAATACAGAGCCTCCCCGAACCGCTGGGTCCGGGGAGGCTCGACGTGATAGCTCGTTACGCGGCACAGGTCCGCGCAGTCGAACGTCCTCTTAGCGCGTCACCGTCATCTTGTTGACGAGGACGAAGCCGTTACCGCTGAGCTTGTAGACGTAGGCGCCACTGCCGACGGCACTGCCGTTGGCGTCGGTGCCGTCCCACTCGATGCCGTTCGCACCGGCCTTGCCCTCCACCGTGAAGGTGCGGACAACCGAGCCGAGAGCGTCGGTGATCTCGAGCGTGACCTGCTGGCTCTCCGGCAGGCTGAACTCGATGCGGGTGCTACCGCTGAACGGATTCGGGGTGTTCTGCGACAGCGTTGCGCTGCCGGTCATGCCACCCTCCAGACGACCCTCGCGGATCGCGCTGTAGTTCACGCTGCCGTCGCGATCCTCCTGGCGGAGGCGATACTGATACGTCACGTTGCGTGCCACATCGGCATCGGTGAGCGTGTAGGTAGTGGGAGTGTTGCTGGTGCCGGCACCCTCGCGGAAGCCGATGCTTGCCCAGTTCTCCTCACCCTTCACGCGACGCTCCACGTTGAAGCCACGGTTGTTGACCTCGGCAGAGGTGGCCCAGTCGAGGCGGATCGCCGAGGCAAGCTCGGTCAGATCGAACGTCGAAAGCTCCACCGGCTCGGCAACCAGGCAGCTCGTGCTGTACTTGTTGCCGAAGTACGGACGAATCATCGGCAGCCAGGAACCACGGCTGTAGGTCAAGAGACCGCTGACAGGCCAGGTACCCGTGTAGTTGAGGTGCGGGAAGCCCGGGTTGTTCACCGGCGCAAGCATCGGCTGCCAGTTACCGGTACCAACCGTCGTCTCGTACCAGAAGCGGATCGGCATCATCTCCGGGTGTGCCGGGATGCTGTAGTTACCGTTACCCAGCGGCGGACCCTCGCTTCGGATCGTCGTTACCTGACCCATACGCGACGCGTCGCCACCCAGTTCGATACCCGTCTCGCCAAGCTGGGAGACGCTCACGAAGTAGTATCCAGGCTCCAGCACGATCGGCTGCGGGAGCATCACCGAGACATACTGGTCGAAGTGATATGGCCTTCCCTGATTGGTCGTGGGGAGACCGGCACCACGCTGCGAGTAGACGATCGATCCCTGCACCGGCGTAGCGCCGGGAGCCTCGCCCTCCTGTCCACCTCCCGGTGCCTGGAACAGGGCGTACCGGATGTTGTCCTGCGACTGGTTCGTACCGGAGAAGTACGCCGAGTATCCACGGATCGTGTCGCGGGTCAGGATGCGGAACTGCATCGCGAAGCTTCCCGACGACGTACCGCCCACAGGACCAAACGGCTGCGTGCTCGTTGGATCCGGGGTTGGCGGCACGAGGTTGAGTCCCTTGCCCGTGATACCGGAAATTGCCGGCACATCGTTCGTGCCGTCGTCGTAGGCGAACGACGGACCGAGCTTCAGCGTGAAGTCGGTGTACTGCACGTCGTTGCCGCTGTAGCTGTCGCTACCTGCCGGCACAATAGCGCCGTAGATGCGATACTTCGTGCTCGTCACGCCGGGCGTGCTGGCATCGATCTCTGTACCGCACTCCTGTGCATTCCACGAGGGGAACTGCTCAACGCTGCTGCGACCAGCCAGCAACGACACAATCGACTTGAAGCGATAGTAGTTGTGCTGACCCGGCGGGTTCATGCTGTTACCGTCGGCATCCACCTGGTCGACGTACATCGCCACACCAAAGGCCGTAGCAGCCGAGGAACCGTTGTTCGCCACCTTCACTGCCAGAGGAATGGTGCGGGCCTGCGAGGCGGGAGCCTCAGTGTACGGCCACGTGACACGAACAGCCGTGACCTCGATCTCCGGCTTGTCCGGCTCCATCACCATGATGTTGTCGATGTAGAACGCATCCTGCTCATCCACCGGACCAAGGATGTTACCGTCGTTTCCGGCAAGCTCACGGATACGGAAGCGGAAGGAACGGTTCGCAATCGTGTTCTTCGACCAGCGGACCGGGATGGGGATAACGGCGCGGTAGAACTCGAAGTCCTTGCCGGCGTCATACTCGTTGACGATCACCTTACCAGTGGTGCTGGTATCCGAGCCACCGCCACCACCAAGGATACCCCAGCGTGGCGAAGGATTGTTCGTGCCGTTCCAGGTAATCACGCCCACCGTGCTGTCGGTGAAGCCAACCTGCTGCCAGTCGCCCTGTGCGAAGATGTTCGTGATGCGCTCGTAGGCGTCGGGGCTTGGCTCGGCGAACTCCACCCAGAGAATGTCGGGGTTCTGGAGAATGCCGTTCTTCTGCACGTTGTACACTGCGTGCTCTGGACCGTGACGGGTCTGATCGCTCCACCCGCGGTCGAACGTCGAGGTGTTCGTGGCACGTCCGGCACGCTGATAGGAAAGGATCAGGTTCGGAGCCTTGATTGTTCCGCTCAGGTTGATCGGGAACGACAGCAGCGTGTCGCCCAGACGCGGAGCAGCTGCATCCGGCGGGTAGGGAACACCCTCCGACATGATGCGGTTGATGCGCATCACCGGGGAGTTGAGGATGTTCGGCGGCGTGCCGAACGCACCGCGCGGCGGCGGCGGATTGAAGGTGTTGGCATCGCCGTCCACGACCTCCGCTCCAATCGAGACGAAGTTCTTGACCGACGGGAAGATACCGTCCTCTGCAACGTCGAAGTCGCTGAAGGTGTTGATGAAGGGCATCTCAATGCGACGCATACCAAAGACGCGCACACCGGTGGTGTCGTCAAATGGCCACTGCTCACCGTAGCGGAGACCAGTGATTGGATTCTGGTCGGTCACAATGATCTCTGCGCGGAAACGACCAACCTGGCGCAGCGATGCACCGCTGGTGTAGTACGGATCGAAGACGATTTCGTCGATGTTCGGGCGAGCAACAGCGGAGTTCTGCGTGCCCGGCGCGTTCTCGATCTTGTAGAGCTGCCTTGTTCCACCCGAACGCTGATACACAGGCGGCTCGGTGCGGTTGACGAGGTCACGAATACGGAACACCAGGCTGAACTGCACCGGCTGTGCCGTAATGTTCACAGGACCGACATCGCTCGACACGTTCTCGACACGGGCAACGGGACGAAGCACGCCGAGAAGAGGGTGGCCCACCAGCAGCTCGAAGTTGTTCGGAAGCTGGCCCGCAGCTAGGTTCAGGAACGTTGCTCCCGAATCGAGGCGGTTCGGGATCTGGAAGGTCACGCTCAGCACGCGGCCAATGTTGCGCCACTGCTTGAAGCGTACGGCCATAACGTCGTGGGGAGTCTGAGCGGCGAAGCCGTCAACGTACACGTTCCCACCGTTGTTCACGTTCGACAGGTAGTTGGTGAACTCCTGGTCGTGGCTCTGGATACCGATGGTGGCGTTCGCACGGAACACGAGGTTCGACGGCTGGCCGATACCCGTGCCGTTGGTGAAGTTGCCGATGAAACGCTTGTAGTTGAACTGCACCGTGCTGTCGCTGCGGTTCAGCACCACCTGGTAGTCGGCACGGAGCTGACGTGGCTGCACGCCAACGTTGCCGAGCAGAGGAATGAACTTGGTTCCGATCATCGACTGGTTCACATACCAGATGATCAGCTTGTTGTTCGTCTGATCACGCCGCCAGTAGATCTTGCCGAAGTCATCCGGGCGCAGCTCCGTGGCGTTCCACTGCGGCAGTTCGCAGTCGTCCCACAACGGCGCCAGCACCGAAAGCTGCGGCGACGGCAACGAGGCGTTGAACGCGGTGGATCGTGCGGGCGTCGGGAACTGTGAGTTGACACCGTTGAGAATACCGGCGTTTGGCCGGCCCTCCCACTGCGTCCCGCGCGCGAGCGCAACGTTCTGGTAACCGTAATCGTCCGCTACCGGGTCAACGAGGGCACCACCAACATTCTGCTCACGGCCTGGCACGCTGAACTCGTAGGCGAACGGCTCGTAGGCAACGCGGTTGCCGAACTCGTCGTACTGGTAGCGACGCTGGCTCAGAGCGACAAGACCGTTTGTCGACACGTAGAAGCTGTCATACTTCCGTCCATAGTAGTAGAACGGGAAGCCGATGGAGATCGGCCCGGCAAACGCGTCGTTCGTGCTGTCACCCATGTTGTTCGGGTTGCGCAGGTACTCGTAGCCCTCACTCTCACGGCGGCGCCAGAATGCCGCATCGCGCTGGTTGGGACCTGAGAGCACGCGGTGCCAGTACTGGCGCTCATTGCCGAGCGTGTCGAAGTACTCGTAGGACGGAGCCCACGGCTGCCCGATGAAGGGTTGATCGGGGTCGGTCACGTAATAGCCTGTCGACAGGGGCGACTTGGCTATCGGACCACCCGGGTACGAGTTAGGGAAGACGCTCTTTCGCTGCGTTTCCCGCTGCGTCTCTTCTTCATCCCCTTCGCCGCCGCCTGCCAATAGGCGCGTCATAGGGAGAGAGACCATCAGCGCGCAGAGCAGCAGTAATGCTTTCCGCATGGAGTTGCACTCCTCTGATTGGTGTATGGAGTTATGTAGGGAGATACAGGCGAATGCCCGAAGATGATTCCGGCAGCCATCCCTGGAAGGAGATGCTCACATGGAGCACCGACGGATGGCCCCACCGGTAAGGCCGGTAAAGTTAGAGAAAAGTCGCGATTCCCATCCCGTAAATCTTGCTATCGACACCCCCTCACACTCTTCTCTATAGCGAATAACACCCCAGAAGGCTGTTTGTTAGAAGGCTGAAAAAAAACTTTGTCCGGCGGTGTGGCGAGACACGGTATTCCCCGGCGGCATTCCACCACGCCGCTGAACCAGCACCGAAAACCGCTGTTGCTGCCGCTCCGCCAGCAAGGATTCATGGACGTCAGCATCTGAAGTACCGCCATACCAGCCCCACCGGAGAGGCGGACCATCCCCCGAAGGAATGGTCCGCCCTGTTCTGACCGTCTACACTATCAATCAATGCCAATCGAGGCATTGCCGATGCCCGTGTGTGCGCTGCCTCAACGGGCAATCACGAGACTGCGGACAGCCACGCCCTCCACCGTTACCAGGCGAAGCAGGTAGACCCCGCTCCCCAGGCCGGCAACGGCAAACCCTTCGCGCTGCTCCACCCCCGCGACCACGCCGCTCCGCTCGACACTTCCCACCACCACACCGGCAGCGTTCACAAGCTCGACGCGCACTGCTCCATCGCGCACCAGACGGTAGCTCACCACCACCTCTCCGCCACTCACCGGATTTGGCGACACGGCCAGAGTGCTCACGCCCCGCTCTGTAGCTACTCCTGCCAGACCGTACTCCGTCCCATCGGTGTTTGGAGCATCCTTGCCACCGTCGCCGATTGTTGCGCCCGATGGATCGTCATCCTTGTACCGGCTGAGCGAGGCGCTCGCCGTCAACGGCACCTCGACGGTGCCGGTGCTGGCAACGATATTGAGCAACGCGCTCGAGCTTCCCGCCGTTGTGCGGCTGAAGCTTACCTCCAGGAACTCCGTCTGTCCCGGTGCCAGCATCGGGCGCACGAGCGGTGAAACCTGAAAGTCCGCCGCATCCGCTCCAGTGATTGTAATGCTGCTGACCACGACAGGCACCGTTCCCTGGTTCTGCACCATCACCGTCCGCCGCACCACACGCCCGGCACGAGCCGTTGGGAACGCCACCGCCTCCGGGTTCACCACCAAACTGCGCACACCGGCAATCGCCGTCAGGGTTGCGCGAACCTCCTGCCCCGTGCTCGTGGTTGCCATCACCGCTGCCTCGCGCGCTCCGGCCGAACCGCCCGTTGGGCGGAACTCCACGCCCAGGTCCACGGTGCCGCCCGGAGGCACGTTGAACGGAAGACCGGGCCATGCAGGTGTGGCAGCGTGGAAGTCTGCCGAGTCGGCTCCGCGCAGCTCCAGTCCTGTAACGGCGATCACAGCGTTCGAGTTGTTCACCATGCGAACGACACCGTGCGCAAACGGCCCAGCACTGTCGCCGATCACTCCCAGGCCAAGATCCGCCCCCTCCATTGTGAGATAGAGTCCGGTTGCGCCGGTGCCGAACAGACCGATTCGATAGACACCGTGCTCGGGCGTGCCCGCCGTTGCAAGAGCCGAGTCGTTCGTGCGGAGATACAGTTCCGCGTAGCGCGAGCCGACCTGCTTTGGGGAGAAGCTGACAAGGAGCGAATCGGTAGCCCCGGCTGCCAGCATCAGGAAGTTGCTGTCAGCAGAGCGTGCAAAGGTTGCGCTTGCCCCCTCGAACTTCAATTCTTCAACATCGCCGAGATCGGTGCGCAGGTAGCGCGAGTCGATCATCAGCTCACACTCACCGCGATTGGTGATCGGAACCCAGCGCGTGGTGCGGTCACCCAGACGCACCTCGCCAAGATTCACCGGCTGCGGACGCTTGGTGGGCACCTTGGTGTCCGTCAGGCTCGCAGCACGGGCGCGGCCGTAGACGTCGAAACGAAACAGCCCCGAACTTAGATTGCCATGCTCGTCGGCGGCGGCGAAATTGAGTCCATCGGTCTGGATATACACCCGTGCAAAGCGCTTGCCCGGACGGTTCGCGATAAAGGAGAGATAGAGCCGCGTCGTGCTTCCGTTCGGCATGGAGTAGGGAAGCTGGAGAACCGTTGCCGGAGTGAAGGGAAGAGTAGGAGGGGCGGACGTCACGATGTAATCGCCAGCGGGGATCAGGTTGCCGAACTGGTCACGGCGCAGCGGATAGGAGGGCGCCCCCTGACGAACCGTTGTGTCCACCTCATACGCCTTGAGGGAGAGCAGGTTCACATCCACACCGCCCGACGCGCTCACGTCGAGGGGGATCGTGATGAACTCACCGCCAACACAGCCGTACTGCATCGTGAAGAATGCCGAGTTGGTGTCGGCGCTTCCACCGTTGAGCGCAAAGGAGATTCGGCTGTAGGCACCGAAACCGTAGAGCCGATAGCTGGTTGTGCGGCCATCGCTGGTGATGTTGAGGATTGCCTGCCTCGTTCCGGTGTCAGCGGGACTGAAGGTGATGGGAGGAGTCAGCGACTGACCGGGAGAGAGTGTGCCGGACACCGGCAGCATCGAATATTCTGCGCCCCCACCGACGAGTGAAACGCTGTAGGAGGCGGGAGAGCTGCTCGTGTTCGTCAGCGTCACAGGCTCGAAGATCTGGCTCTGCCCGACCGCCAGGAAGATGTTGCGGAACAGCGTGTCGCCATCCCGCAACGGGCTGGTGCCACCCTGGGCAACATTTCCGACAAGGTTGATCTGCGGTATGCCGACAGCGCTCAAGGAGTAGGTGCGCACGAAACCCACCGACGTCACCCGCAGCTGTGCACTGCGCACACCAACACTGGTCGGGGTGAAGTTGATGGTTGGGGTCGCGGGGAGCGTGCCAGGATTGGGCGTGATCGAGTACTCGCTGGCACTCGGGCCGGTAATCGAATAGGTTACCGTGCCACTGCCGCTACAGAATGCGCCGAGCTGGCTCAGCGAGAACGGCTGTCGCGAGGTGGAGGTCCCCACCGTCGCCGAAACGTTCGCGAGAATGGCGTCGTTGTCGTTCATGGCGCTGGTACCCCCCTGGGAGACGTCGCCCGTAGCCGAAGTGCCACACGCGATGAACCGATAGAGGGTGCCGTTTGCCGGGTTTGGCGTTTGAGTACAGCTTGTCGAGGAAGAAGCGGCGCCGCTCACAATGCCGAGATAACTTGAATTGGCGTTGTTGTTGAGGCCGATGTAGAATGTCGTGGTTGCCGGCACCGTGCTGCTACCGTACCAGTACTCGATGTTGTTCGTGCCTTCATAGAGGCGCAATTGGAAGTTGGTTGCCAGCGAGGTGCTGAGCGGCTGAATCTCCCAGTCGATGGTCAGCACCCGGCTTCCGACGCTCCCCGTCAGCTTGTAGCGCACACCATTTCCTATGGTGTAGTTGTCCCTCTCGAGGAGCATGAGGCGGGGTGTGCTCTGAAACGTCGCTTGGCAGTTGTTGTAGGTGTTGTTGCTATTGCTCCCCAGATAGGTAAACCCGTTGGAACTTGCCGAGAAGGTTGTATAGGTTGTGCCGTCGTAGGTAAAATTGAAGCCGATAGCAGTGGGGGTGGCGATAGCGTCATCGACGCCGGAGTTGAGGAGAACGGTGGCACCGCTCATATCATTGGGCGTTCCCGTTGTTGCTTGAAAAATGAACTGCGACAGGGTACTCCACGCAGGCACAGCCTGCGCTGCAAAAAGGAGTAGAGCGGTCGCCACGATCCGCAACGGCGTGCGGAGCAGGTGTGAAAGTGAGTGCACCATGATTCTGAAGGGTTTGGTGAGCCGACGGTATCCATATCTATCAACGAACAGCGAACAGAAGCGCTCAACGCTGCCCTTGGGGTATCGGGAGCAACGGTGAACACCTCTGGTCAGCACGTCAGGACATTCCGTTACCGGAAGACTTGGCATGGCCTGGAGGGAATCGCTGAGGAGAAAGAAAGGATGTTTACGGTGGGGCGGCCGCGGGGTGGAAACATTCAGGGCGAAGATACTACGTCTTCCAGCACGATGTTCTATATTTTTTCTCCGATGTTCGTCATCGTCGCCAGCATCCAACAATCTCCCCATTTCCGACCCATAACGCCATCATGACCATACTCCACGAACTTCGCCGGCAGGGCCAGTCCATCTGGTACGACTACATCAGCCGCGACTATATCACCTCGGGAGCGATGGCCCGCCACGTAGAGCAGGGCGTGCTGGGAATGACCTCCAACCCTACCATCTTTGAGCGCGCCGTTGCCACCAGCAACTCCTACGATGCCCAGATCGCAGCGCTGGGCACGGAGGCAATCGGAACACCGGAGGTGGCCCGCGCCATCTTCGTCGAGGACGTTCGTGCCGCGTGCGACGTGATGCTGCCGACATTCCAGGGATGTGAGGGAGGTGATGGATTTATCTCGCTCGAGGTAAGCCCAACGCTTGCAGCGGACACGGCAGGCACCATCGACGAGGCGCACGCGCTGTGGCGTACAGTCGATCGTCCGAATCTGATGATAAAGATTCCGGCAACCCGCGAGGGAATCCCCGCAATTCGCCAGGCGATTGTCGATGGACTGAACGTCAACGTCACGCTGATCTTCTCCCGCGAACAATACCGGCAGGTGGCGCTGGCCTATATCGAGGGACTGGAGGAGCGGCAGCGCCGCGGCAACGCAATCGACCGGGTGGCCTCGGTTGCCAGCGTCTTCATCAGCCGCATCGACTCGATGATCGACGCACGCCTGACCTCGATTGAAACCCACGCGGCGCTTGAGTTGCGGGGCAGGGCGGCGGTGGCGAACGCCAAGCTGATCTATCAGGACTTCCTGCGCCTGTTCTCAGGCGAGCGCTGGGAGAAACTTGCCGCCGCCGGCGCGCAGGTGCAGCGCCCCCTGTGGGCGAGCACGTCCACAAAAAACCCGGACTATCCCGACCTTCTCTACGTCACCTCGCTGATCGGTCCCAACACCGTGAACACGGTTCCACCGGAGACGCTGGAGGCAATTCTCGATCACGGTGAGGCGGTGCCTGCTGTGACCGAGGGCGTCGAGGAGGCCGAGCACGTGCTCGCTGCAATCCACGCACACGGCGTCGACCTCGACGACGTCATGCGGACGCTGCTCAACGAAGGCGTTGGGAAGTTTGCCGACTCGTTCGCCGCGCTCTTCGCCGCGCTCGACGCGAAACGCGCCGGCGTGGGGAGCAGCATGGCGTAATCCCACACTCACCAAGGATCTTCATCCCTCTCTCCGTCTTCGCCTTCTTCAAACCGATATCGCACAGGGAGCACGCATCCTCGCTCTACACGGCGGGCAGCTTCGGCGGCAAGGTGCTGGTACTGAACCAGAACTACGAGCCGCTCGGCATCTGCACGCTGGAGAAGGCTATTATTCTCCTCTGGCTGGGGAAGGCCGAGATGGTGGAGGCAAAGCCGAACCGCGCCATCCACACCGCACGCGCCGCCTGGCCGTGGCCGAGCGTCGTGCGGCTGAGCAGCTACATCCGGCTCCCATACAAGAAGGTCGAACTCTCGCGCCGGAACATCCTCCGACGCGACGGTCATCGCTGTGCCTACTGCGGGCGCTCCACGCCGCCGCTGACGGTGGATCACGTCATCCCCCGCTCACGCAACGGCGGCGACGTCTGGGAGAACCTTGTGGCCGCGTGTGTGCGCTGCAATAACAAGAAAGGGAACCGTACCCCCGAGGAGGCGGGAATGCCGCTGCGCCTGAAGCCCTTTCGACCGAACTACGTGACCTTTCTCCGCACTACCGTCGGCACGGTGGCCCAGGAGTGGGAACCCTACCTCTTCATGCGGTAGGACGACGCATGATTCTGCACATCGACCCCCTCCGCACGTTTAGCACGAAGGCCCTCCTCCCCGCCGATCCGTTCGTTGCACAGGCAGCGCTCCTGCGTGCAGCGCTGGCACACGGCACGTCGCACATTGGCGGCCTTCCCGACGACCCCGACATCGCGGTGATGCTCGACGCGCTTCGTGCGCTGGGATGCGAGGTTGAGCGGAGCGGTGACAGCGCAACAATGACACCACCTGCGGAGGGACTCCGCCGCCCCGCACACGACCTCTACCTCGACAACGCGAGCTACGCCCTGCGGCTCCTTGCCGGACTGTGTGCAGCACAGCCCTGGCCCGCAACGCTCATGGCCCAGCCGCCCCTGCTGAAGCGCAACGTCGAGCGAGCGCTGGAGCCGATGCGCCTGCTCGGCGCGAATATTCGCGCGATCGATCGCGGAACGCCACCGGTCTACAGCACCCCGGGCACGATTCTCTCCGGTGGGCGGATCGACCTTCCCATTCCCAACGCCTACGTCAAGGGGGGGCTTCTTGCACTTGCCGCAGCAGCACGCACACCTTTTACGATGACCGAGCCATCGCCGTCGCGCGATGCTGCCGAGCGGCTGCTTGGATGTACCATCGAGCAGGGAGAGCGCTATACCGTCCACTCCACCACGGCTCCCCTCCGCCCCCTCCACCTCGCTCTCCCCGCCGACACCGCGCTCGCCGACAGTGTTGCAGCCCTCTCTATCTTGCGCCCCGGCTCAAACTCAACAGTTCATCGGCGCCTGGGCACACCGCTGGAGTGCCGGGCGCTCGAACTGATTGCCAGAGTTGGGGGAACGATACGCGAGCGGGACGATCCCTGGAACGGGGTTGACCTGCCGACACAAACGCTCGACATCGGTTCCTCGCACGCAGCGCAGGTTCGGTTCACGCCGGACGAGCTTCTGGGCCTCCAGAGCGAACTGCCGCTGCTTGCAGTTGTTGCGGCGGCGAGTGGAGGCACACTCGAAGCGCGCGGCATGATCGACCTGCGCCAGCAACGGTGCGACAGAATTGCGGCGCTTGTCGATGCCCTTGCAGCGTACGGTGCGGAGACGGAGGAGCTTGACGACGGACTGATCGTGCGCGGGCAGGAGTCTCTGCACGGTGATGTCGAACTCAGCGCCTACGCGGACCCCGGCATTGCCCCGGCACTCATGCTGCTGGCAGCCCTCGCCGATGCCCCAAGCACCCTGCACGACGTCCCGGACGACTTCCGCACCCGCACGCTCGCGCAGTTGCTCGGCGCACGCGTTGAGTCCTCTACAGTCCCCTCTCCATCAACCACTTCCTGATCCGCAATGGCCTCGGTCTCCCTCTCCCACGTCGTCAAACGATTCGACGACGGCACAACCGCCGTTGACGACGTTTCCTTCACCATTGCGGACGGGACATTCCTTGTGATCGTCGGCCCGTCGGGGTGTGGCAAGTCCACCACGCTCCGCATGATTGCAGGGCTGGAGACGATCACCGACGGAGAGATCGCGATTGACGGCCGCGTGGTGAACGACGTTCACCCGAAGGATCGCGACATCGCCATGGTGTTCCAGAACTACGCGCTCTACCCGCACATGACGGTGCGCGACAATCTTGCCTTCGCCCTGAAGATGCGGGATGTGAGCAGGGAGGAGATCGTGCGCCGCGTTGCAGAGGCCGCGCGTATGCTGGAACTTGAGCCGCTGCTCGACCGCAAACCCAGGGCGCTTTCGGGCGGACAGCGTCAGCGCGTTGCGCTGGGGCGCGCCATCGTCCGCAACCCCCGCGTCTTCCTCTTCGACGAACCCCTCAGCAACCTCGACGCGCGGCTCCGCACACAGACGCGCGCAGAGCTGCAACGCCTCCACCACACGCTACGTGCAACCTCCATCTATGTCACACACGACCAGACCGAAGCGATGACGATGGCGGACGTGATCGTGGTGATGAACGACGGGCGCGTACAGCAGATCGCCTCACCGATGGAACTCTACAACAACCCAACCAACAGGTTTGTGGCGGGGTTCATCGGCACACCGGCAATGAACCTCTTCGATGGAGTGATTGAAGCGCGCGACGGCGGCACCGCAGCGTTCCGCCAGGCGGGAACGAACGGCGTGACCCTTCCACTGGCAGGGCTTCCCCCCGGCTGGGAGGAAACGCGGGCGGTTGGCGTGCGCCCGGAGCATTTCGAGGTAACAACGGCCGACGACCCCCTGGCTCTCCACGCCCGTGCAGAGGTGATCGAAACGCTGGGGCACCAGACACTGGTGTATTTCCCGACGGCGTCGGGAGTTGCCGCAGCGTCGATAGATCCTTCACGCCACGTCGTCTACGGCGACCTCATCCCGCTCCGCGTGGCACCCGACCGCCTCTACCTGTTCGATGGCGGGGGAGAGCGCATCGACGTGACCGTTGCGATGGATGCGTCATCATAGATACCTGAACAACCTACCCTAGCTATAATGGCCGAACTCCACTCACGTCGCCGCATTCCATCGCCCATAGCACAACCGCCACGACGCAAGCGAATTGCCTTTGGATGGTACGGCGGGAAATTCTCCCACATCAATTGGCTCCTGCCGCTTCTCCCTGACTGTCATCATTATTGCGAGCCGTTTGCTGGTTCAGCGGCAGTGTTGCTGAATCGAGATCCGTCGCCTGTGGAGACCTACAATGACCTGGACGGCGAGGTAGTAAATTTTTTTCGTGTGCTTCGTAGCCAGAAAGATCAACTCATCGAAAAGATCAGTCTAACACCGTTTTCACGCGAGGAGTTTGCACAGGCCTGCGAAATCGACACAGCCATTGAACCTATCGAGCGAGCGCGCCGCTTTTACGTTCGCGCCCGGCAGGTACGAACAGGACTCGCACAGCGCGCGAGTCTGGGTCGTTGGGCAAACTGCAAGAACACTTCGCGTGGCGGCATGAGCGGCGTTGTGAGCCGCTGGCTGGGTGGCATTGATGCCTTGCCGGAGATTGCAGAACGACTACTCCGTGTACAGATCGAGAATCGCCCCGCCCTGGAAGTAATCAACCTTTATGATTCTTCCAACACCCTTTTCTATTGTGATCCCCCCTACCTCCACTCCACACGTGGTGACAGCAATGCCTACAGCAATGAGATGTCCAATAATGACCACCGTCTTCTCGCCGAACGATTGAATACCGTCCAGGGAAAGGTAGCAGTCTCGAATTATGATGATCCGCTACTGGACGAACTCTATCCAGCAAAACGCTGGCAAAAGATTGTTGGACCGGAGCATACAATTCACTCAACGAAAGACCGCCGGCGCGAGGTGCTGTGGATCAACTACGACGTTCCCCGATCAATGGGGTCGGCACCGCTCTTCAGCAATGATTTAGAGACTTCATGAAGCATCCCGAAGCGCCCGAACATATACTTGAAAAAGCATGGGAGCTGGCAGAAGGATCTCGAAAACTTCTTCGTGAGCCGGGCATCATTGACCGCATTCGACAGGTGAGCCATCATTCCGGCAACCGAGCCGGGGTTCGTCTGCTTCTTGCATCTCTGTTGGCAAAATGCCATCGCCCGTTCATCGATCCGCGCAAACCCTATACCGAGATTGGCGGCAACGATTCCTTTTCTGGAAGAACTTATGATGAGCGGTATATAGGACCATTCATAACCCGGCATCGTCTGCCGTGCAATTCTACCACCGCCTTTCTTACCCCGGCTCTCCGCAACATTGACCACCCATTAACGCTCGATCGTGAAATTATAGGGCGCCCACGTGAACTTTATATCGCTGTACTGCAACTGCTCCAGGATGCATCTCACGAAGAAGCACAACCGCTCATGCTGCTCGCAGAAACGTTACGGCAACTGCGCCTGCTGCGGGACACACAGATAGAACGCCTGGAGCAGATGCTTGGCACCCTTCAACAGGAACGAAGTCCTCTACCACCTTCCTCCGAAGCGATTATCACGTTAATAAGTCAGCATCTTGCGAGCCGTAACGCAAGTCGCCTGCCGGTACTTGCCGTCAGTGCAGCATACCGGGTGGCAGGAACAAGATTGGGCGAGCAGGTACAAACACTCCACGCCCATAATGCCGCCGACGCACAAACTGGCTCAATGGGCGACATAGAGATTCTGCTCATGAATGACGAGCGGATCGCGACTGTCTACGAAATGAAATCGAAACGGGTAACAATCGCTGACTTGGATCTCATTCTCAAAAAACTTGCACGAACAACCGCCCGGATCGACAACTATATCGTCATCACTACAGATCCCATTGACGCTGAAGTACACGACTATGCTCGTTCATTGTACGACCGTACATCCGGGGTGGAAGTAGTGGTGCTGGATTGCATAGGATTCCTTCGGCACTTCCTCCATCTTTTCCATCGACTCCGCACCCACTTCCTTGAGACCTATCAGGAGCTTGTACTCAATGAACCAGAATCCTCCGTCACACAGGCGCTGAAAGAAGCGTTTCTTGCACTACGCCGGGTAGCAGAGGCAGAATAGATCGAGCATAGCGAAGGAGCTGGTTCATCCACATTCACGCGACGGAGTGGGTCGCTGACGCGCTGGCCCAGCCGCAGCAGACACCCTCACTGTTCCATCGACTGGCACGAATACGAGGCCGGGGGTTCTATCTTTCCCCATGCCTTCCATCTCCAGCACCCTTCCGCTCCGCCACGCCGCACGCTACACCGTTCCCCTCCGCGAGGGTGGATCACTCCCGGCAATCGTCGAGATGGCCGAGGGGGATCGCTACGTCGTAAAGTTCAGAGGCGCGGGGCAGGGAGCGCGTCCACTGATCGCCGAGATCATCGTTGGTGAACTTGCGCGGGCGCTGGGGCTTCCGATGCCACCCATTGCGCTTGTCGAGCTTGACCCGGAGTTCGGACGCACCGAAGGAGACCCGGAGATTCAGGATATCCTCGAGGCAAGCCGGGGAGTGAACGTGGGACTGGAGTATCTGGAGGGATCATACACGTTCGATCCGCTCGCCCACCCTGTCGACCCCGACCTCGCCTCACGGATCGTCTGGCTCGATGCCTGGCTCGTCAACGTGGACCGCACGCCGCGCAACCCCAATCTCCTCGTCCGCCCCGACGGCCTGTGGCTCATCGATCACGGTGCGGCGCTCTACGTGCACTACAACTGGAGCGGACTCTCCGAGTCGGTGATTGCCTCCCCCTTCCCACAGATCAAGGATCATGTGCTGCTCCCCTTTGCAGAGCAACTCGAAGAGGCGGACCGTGCAATGACCGAAGGCGTTACCCCTGATCTCGTCGATGACATTCTCGGTCATGTTCCCGACCTCCTCTTCCTCGACGCGCCCGCAGGAGTGGAGCCGGCGTTCCCCACCGCCGACGAACACCGGGCGGCCTATCGCCGCTATCTCCTCGGTCGTCTCGCTGGAGATCGACCATTCCTCCAGGAAGCGCTGGCAGCACGCACGCGGCTGCTGACAGACCGGCCACGGAGCGAGGAGTATCGGCGATGAGGGAGATGATCGAGTACGACTACGCCATCGTGCGGGTAGTGCCGCGCGCCCATCGCGCAGAGTTCCTGAACGTGGGGGTGATAGTCCACGCGCGCCGGGCACTGCGGCTTGTAATGCGGACCGAAATCGATGAAGATCGGCTGCGGGTGTTCGACCCCGACATGAACATCCCGCTCCTCCGCTCGACGCTCGCCGCCTGGGAACGGGTGGCGTGCGGCGGGGCAGCGGCAGGACCAATCGGGTTGCTCACACCATCGGAGCGCTTCCACTGGTTCACCGCACCGCGGAGTGCAGCTCTCCAAACCTCCCCCGTTCATCCGGGACGCTGCGATGACCTGGAGAGCACAATCGAGGAATTGATGGCGGAGCAGGTGGGAGGGAAGAAATCGCCGTGAATGGTGGCAGTGCGGGCAGATGCCCGTCACTCACAACTCCCTGACTCTGTACCAAACTCCGGGAACACCGAGCAGCTTGCGGTGCAGCGGCACACGCGCGCGGCGGGTGAAGACGTCGTAGCGGTTCTGCTCGATGGCGTCGAGGATGCGGCGGTAGTTGGTACTCATCAGCGAGACAGTGAGGCGGCTGTCGCGCTCCAGCATCGGGATACCGCAATCAGCGCGATTGTAGAAGTCGCGCGCACGGTCGATCTGGAAGCGGAGCAGGTCGCACACTGCCGAGGTCGCACGGCCGGAGCGCAGTTCCTCCTCATCAACACCGTAGCGCGCCAGTTCGTCGGCCGGGAGATAGATCCGGTCGTTCGCCAGGTCCTCCCCCACATCGCGCAGGATGTTTGTCAGCTGCATGGCGATTCCCAGGTCCACCGCATAGTCGAGCGCCGTACGGTTGCAGTAGCCAAAGATCTCGCTCGTCATCAGCCCCACCACGGAGGCAACCTTGTAGCAGTAGTCGTAGAGTTCCTCGAAGGTGCGGTAACGAACGCAGGGGCGCAGGTCGCTCATCACCCCCTCGATCAGCAGTTCCGGCAGCTCCCGTCCAATACGGTAGCGCGCCATCGTGTCGGCCCACGCAACGACATCCAACTGCGCCCCATCGGTTCCCGTATCCGCAGCATCCAGTGCTCGCCGCCAGCGATCCACCGCGGACTTCACCGCCTGGTCGTCCATCCTGCCCGAAGCTGCCGCACAATCAACCAGATCATCGACATAGCGGCAGAATGCGTAGACGGCGTAGCACGCCTCACGCTTCGAGCGCGCAAGGAAGATCGAGGCGAAGTAGAACGTCTTCGCGTGCTGCATGGTGATCTTCCGGCAATGCTCGTAGGCATCGCGGAGATCGAGTGGAGAGCGTTGCGGGATCAAGAGGCCGAAGTGATGTGGAGTCTGCAACCAGTTGCCGACGAGCATGATACCACCGGCAAGGGGTTCACCGACACACGGGTGGTGCAGTGTATCAACACGGCAGGCACGACGAAACGTTCCCTCTTCCACGGCCGCGCGTTGCCCCGTACCTTTCTCCGGTTTCACCGACACGCTCCAAATCTCCAACCTCTACCCCTACTTCATGGCAAAGCAACGAGTTCGCTACGTCTGCCAGAGCTGCGGCGCCGAGAGCGCACGGTGGCTTGGCCGCTGTCCCTCCTGCAACGCATGGGAAAGCTACGTTGAGGAGACGGCCACCGCATCCACCCCCACACTGGCGCGCGCGCGCGGCGCGCGCTCCACGGCACTGCGCGCCGAGATCGTTGCCCTGGCCGACGTGGAGACCGGACCCGAGGACCGGATCACCACCGGCATCGGGGAGTTCGACCGCGTGCTCGGCGGCGGCCTGATGCCGGGATCCATCGTCCTCGTCGGTGGCGACCCGGGCGTTGGCAAGTCGACCCTGATGGCGCAGATGTGTGCCGGACTTGCCGCACGGGGCGTGCTCTACATCACCGGAGAGGAGTCGCTGCGGCAGATACGCCAGCGCGCCGAACGCCTGGGCATGCTCGACGCGCCAGTGCAGCTACTGGCTGAGACGAACCTTGAGATCATCACCGAGGCAATCCGCTCGGTTGCCCCAACCGTTGCAATCATCGATTCGATTCAAACCACCTATCACCCGCAGATCGAGTCTGCGCCGGGATCGGTAGCGCAGGTACGGGAGTGCACCGCCGTGCTGATGCAGCTGGCAAAGACGAGCGGCACAACGATCTTCATCGTAGGACACGTGACGAAGGAGGGAACGATTGCCGGACCGAAGGTGCTGGAGCACATGGTGGACACCGTGCTCCAGTTCGAGGGGGAGCGGACGCATCTCTACAGGATTCTCCGCACGGCGAAGAACCGCTACGGCAGCACCAACGAGATTGGCGTGTTCGAGATGGCCGAGGGCGGATTGATGGAGGTGGCAAATCCGAGCAGCGTCTTCCTCTCCGAGCGGAGTTATGGGTCCAGCGGCTCGGTGATTGCCGCAACACTGGAGGGAACACGACCGATTCTCGTAGAGGCGCAGGCACTTGTGACCCCAACCAGCTACGGCGTTCCGCAGCGAAGCGCCACCGGCTTCGACTATAAGCGGCTCCAGATGCTGCTTGCCGTGCTGGAGAAGCGGTGCGGGCTGGGACTGGGACAGTACGACGTGTTCGTCAACATCGCCGGCGGTGTGCGGGTGGACGATCCCGCCGTGGACCTTGCTGTTGCCGCGGCAATCGTTTCGAGCTTCCGCGACATTCCAGCAGACTCCGGGAGCGTTGTGGTGGGCGAGATTGGTCTTGGCGGGGAAATCCGAACAGTGGTGCAGGCGGAGCAGCGCATCGCCGAGGTGGCAAAGCTCGGCTTCACACAGATGGTGCTCCCCGAGGCGAACCTCAAGCGAATCAACGGCAAACTCAGCATCCCGCTGCGCGGCGTTGGCACGGTTGTGGAGGCAATCGACGCGGTGGTGTAGAGCATAGAGCGCCCATCGATTCGGAGAGCACGACACCCCGCTCGCCACCGGCAGGTACCGGTACTCAAGCTGCTACCGATATCAGCCCGATGCCGGAGCATTCTCTCCGATTCCTACCCACCCCGATGATACCGCTCGATCAATCCCGCCGTGGAGCTGTCATGGTGGGTGCGTGTGTCGCCTGTCAGTTCCGGCAGGATGGCTCCGGCGAGCTGCTTTCCCAGCTCCACGCCCCACTGATCGAACGAATTGATCCCCCAGATCGCTCCCTGCACGAACGTGGCGTGTTCGTAGAGCGCAAGAAGTGCCCCAAGTGATCGCGGCGTTACCTGCTCCATCGCAATCGTGATACTCGGTCGGTTGCCGGGAAAGACGCGATGGGGGACGAGCCGTTCGATCTCCTCGCTGGCTCGCCCCTCCTGTTCCATCGCCGCGCGTGCCTCCTCGGCAGTACGCCCGCGCATCAGCGCCTCCGCCTGTGCCAGCGCATTCGCAACGAGCATTGCGTGCTGGTCGTCCACCGCGTAGGCAGAACGCATCGGGACGATGAAATCGCAGGGGATGGGCGTTGCCCCCTGATGGAGAAGCTGGTGGAAACTGTGCTGCCCATTCGTCCCCGGCTCGCCGAAGATGACCGGTCCCGTCTGCCAGTCCACCGATTCTCCAGCGAGCGTCACGCGCTTTCCGTTGCTCTCCATGTCGAGCTGCTGGAGCCACGCCGGAAGGCGGCGCAGCTGCTGGCTGTAGGGAAGCACCGCAACAGCCTGTGCTCCGTGCACGTTGACGGAGAGAATCCGCAGGAGACCGAGCAGAACCGGCACGTTGCGCTCGAACGGCGCAGAACGGAAGTGCGCGTCGAGTTCGTGAGCGCCGTCGAGGAGTTCCTCGAAACGGTCGAAGCCAACCGCCACGGCAATCGAGAGTCCGATGGCAGACCAGAGACTGTAGCGGCCACCAACCCAGTCCCAGAACTCGAACGTCCGCTCCTGCTCGATACCGAACGCGGCCACGGCAGCGTGGTTCGTGCTGAGTGCGACCATCTGCTGCGCAACGGCTCCCTCGCCGGCAGACCTCACGAGCCAGCGCCGCGCAGCCCTGGCATTCGCCATCGTCTCCTGCGTGGTGAACGTCTTTGAGGCGATGATGAAGAGCGTGCGGGCAGGATCGAGAGGTGCGAGAGTTGTGGCGATATCAGCACCATCGACGTTGCTGACGAAGTGAACGCGAAGATCGCTTCGGGTGTAGGGCTGCAACGCCTGGCACACCATTGCCGGACCGAGGTCGCTCCCGCCGATGCCGATGTTCACCACATCGGTGATGCGCTCTCCGGTTACCCCGGCGTGCTCACCCGAACGCACACGCTCACTGAATTCGCGCATTGCTTCCAGCACTCTCCCCACCGCGGGCATCACATCGCTCCCATCCACCAGCACCGGCTCGCTGCTCCGGTTCCGCAGCGCCGTGTGGAGCACTGAACGCTGCTCGGTCGTGTTGATCCGCTCCCCCCTGAACATCGCATCGATCCGCTCCCGCAGTCCGCGCTCCTCCGCCAGTGTGCAGAGCAGCCGCATCGTCTCCGCATCAACACGGCACTTCGAGTAGTCGAACAGGAGACCGGCAGCCTCCAGCGAGAATCGACGGAAACGTTCGGGATCGTTGGCGAAGAGCACGCGCAACGACGTTGTGTCGAGTGTCGTGGCATAACTGCGGAGCGCAGCAAGCGCAGGACTGGAGGAGAAGAGCACGGAACTCAATGGAGGATGGTTGATTGCTTGTCAAGAACTTCTCCTACACATAGCCACCCTTCTCCTTCCTCACCTGCCCACCACCACGCGTACCGTCCGGGCGCTGTCGTTCCAGCGTAGCGTACAGAAGTATACTCCGGGTGACAGGTTCCGGGTGATCCAGCGGAAAATGTAGTGGCCTGAGTCCGCACCACCGCGATCCTCGCGGGCAATCGACCGGCCTAAGGCATCGACGATCTCAACGGTAACGTGGCCTGGACGGGGCAGAGTATAGCCGATCTCGGTGTAGTCGTATGCAGGCTGGGGCGCTGGCTGACCGATGGCAAATCCGGCATCGGCAGCAGCATCGCCGCTCCGCACCGACGCGCTGATGCTCATGTAGCTGGCAACTCCCTGAAGAATTGCGGCGGCGGTGATCTCATACTTCCCCGCCTGCACACAGTTCATATCCTCGTAGGTCAGCGCCATCACCGAGGCGCCGTGGTTCTCCCACCAGAAACTCTCCGGGAAGTGCGTGGGGCGCGTGCCAACCCACGACACGCTGCGATCCCACGGCTTGATGCCGCCTGGGAACCCTACCCGCACCCCTTCGATGAAGTTTCGCTCCAGTTCGGCATAGTGCTCCGAAGTGCCGCTGGCGTCGTGGAAGTAGAAGTAGCGTTCACAGTCGATTGTGCTGTGCATGTTCAGCGCCACGGCAATCGGCTGCGTTCCCGCCATCAGCTCCACGAACCGCTGCTTCAGCGCCGCCGGTTCCGGCTGCATCGGACTCTTGTCCCACTCCCGTTCGAGATCGACGCCGTTCGCGTTCTCGCGCGGGAACTCCAGCTCCACACCGTCAGGATTATACATGGGGATGATCCTGAACACTGCCTTCTCGCGCAGCGCACGGGCAACTGGCTGGTCGGTCAGGAGCTGCTCGATCATCTGCTCGGTAACCCGAAACGCCTGCACCTCGCCGGGATGGGTCCTCGCGTGAACGTAGATCGTCGGGCGCGGCGTGCTGTCGCCGCTCTCGGCGACGCGCATCTCGATGATGGGACGGCTCTGCACACTCCAACCCAGCGTATCGAGCGAAACGAAAGGGGACTGCGTCCAGCGCGCAAGACTGGCCCCGAGACTGTCGAACGTATAGCCCCAGCCGGTGCCGAGCTGTTCCAGCAGCGTTGCGGCAGCGGTGTCGCTGATTGGTACGTGCCACAGCGTGTCGCCTGGGGGGATTGCCGCAGGCTCACCCGCAACAGGGTCCTGCGCGTTGAGCTGCAACGCAGCGGACAGCAGCAGGAGGAGTGAGAAGAGAGTGGACCTGGCCATAGGAGCGTTGGGGTGGGGAAAGGGGTCCCGTCATCGAGGAAGCGGCTGATCGTCAATGTTTTCCTCGACCGTGCCGCGCACAAAATCGAGCGTGCGAACACGCTCATCGAAGAAGATACGTGCCGTGCCGTGCTCTGCGTCCACAAAGAGTGGGAGTTGCGAATAGTCCCCCCACCGGCAATACGTTGTGTAGCCCAGATGTCTGCGGTAGGACGGCGGGAACGTCGCACGCTGACTGTCGCGCGCGCTCCGATCTGGTCGCAACGGCGACTTGGAGGAGCGATAGCGTTGCCGCACGCGCCGGCAGAACTCGGCAAACGGGTGCCGTCCATCCTCGTTTTCGCAGAGCACCAGCAGACCGGTTTCAGCAGACCCGAGCCGCACGCGCCAGTTCCGCACCTCCTCCATCCAGACGACCGAGGTATCGAACGGGTAGATCGCGACCATCCCCTCCCCCATCCTGCAGAAGATCCATCCGCTCGCATCCCGCACCAGCGTGTCGAGCGAACGGGGGATGAAAAGGTCCACATGGTGCCAGCGTGCCGTAGCAGGAATGGAGTAGGTGGCAACGAGCCGGTTCTCATCCTGCCGCACCCACTCGTAGCGCGAACCACCGATCCATCGGTTCTCGTTCCCGTAGCTCGCCTTCGACCCAAGAATTCCCGACTCCATCAACTCCGGCTCCTCGGGGAAATAGGTCGCAAGTTCCTGCTCCGAGGCGTCGGGATGCACCGAGAAGATCGTGGCGTTGGGTCGATCCACTCCGAAGGTGATCCCCCAGGTATGCTGCTGGATCGGCTGGGCAATCCCATCGGCTTCTACGGAGCCGAGAGCAATGTCCCGGGCCATCCACGTCTGCTTCATCACCGTGCCGTAGCGTTCGGTGTGCCCGCGCATGCGGGCGCGGGTGCGGCGGATCTTGAAGAGATTCCAGTGTTTCCATCTGTCCCCGGCAATCCTGCGCACGATGCCGGGACAGGCAAACCGTGAGAGCGAACAGAAGGCAAGATCGGGGAGCGGTGGATCAACCCGGTCCTCGAAGTAGAACCGCCCCATTGCCGTTGCCTCGGCGCGGCGCGGGTCGATCACGCTGCCGTCGCCGTCCCGACTGTGCGCACCACAGTAGGCGCCGTTCAGGTACTCCACGGCGTACTCGGCAAGAAGGAGTTCGAGGAGCATCGCGGCGCGACGGGACACGGCCGTATCGCGCGAGCCATCGGCCAGGGCAAGGAGTGGGCCAACGTAGAAGTAGAGGTAGCGGGGGCTGTCCCACTCGGTCAGGCCATAACGTGCTGTTTCGTCGATCCAGTGGAGAAGGTACTCGCGCGCCTCGGCGTGGTTCTCGGCGCTCGACCGTCCGTTGAACCACTCATCCTCGCGCAGCTCGGGCCACTCCTCGCTGAAGATCAGGAGGTAGGTGTAGTGCATCAGGAAGTGGTTCTCGGTGTCGCCGCGGTAGGGAGTATACAATCGTAGAATCTGGCGGAATCGCCGACGATATGCGCTGTCGAGGTGATCGCGGCAGAATACCCAGAAGCAGGTGGCGGGATAGGTCCAGAACATATCCCCCGTCGGTGCATTGAGCAGGGTGTCGAGCTGGCGCCACGCGAGACCCGTATCGACTCCGGTGGCGAGTCGTGCGGCAACGGTCTGGAACATCGCCCTCGGGTTGTGCGCCACGGAGTCGAGCGCGATACGCCGGGTTGCAGCCGACGGTGCCGGGTCCGACTGCGCACGGCACAGGCTTGCCGGAGCACAACAGACGAGGAGAAGGAGCATCGGCAGACGCGCAACCATGGAAGAAAAGTACGGCACGAAGCTGTTCACTCCGAGGCTTCCCCCACGATCCCCCAACGCCTTGTATTACTTCTCCGCCACGATCCCTGTTACCAACCGCCCGATCAGCGCATCGTTACGCTACAGGCGCACAGTTCCCCGCCCCGTCCCCACGCGTCTCCATCAACTTCTTCGACTGCACCGCGGAGCACCCCACCGCACCTATCACCAAGGCTCGATATGCGGCACCATCTTCTTTCCCTCGCGGTACTTCTTGCATGCAGCACCGCACTCCACGCACAGAGGCTCCCCCTGGAGATTCATCGCTCTGCGGACGGACGGACGCTCCTGACCGGGGACCAGCCCAACAGCGGCCTGTACGATCAGAGCCAGATCAGGTCGATCTACCTCACGTTTGCACAACCGAACTACTGGCAGCTGTTGCAGGCCAACAACGCTGCGGAGATCGACATCCCGGCAACCATGGTTGTTGATGGCGTCACCTACGACAGCGTCGGTGTGCGCTTCCGCGGGAACACCTCGTTCACCGGCACGCGCAACTCGGAGAAAAAGTCGTTCAACATCTCGGTCGACTTCGTTCACGAGGACCAGCGGGTGATGGGCTACAAGACGCTGAACCTCCTCAACTGCTACGAGGACCCATCGTTCATCCGCGAGGTGTTCTACCAGCATCAGATCAGAAGGCACGTGCCGGCGGCGAAGTCCGCCTTCACACGACTCTACATCAACGGACAGTACTGGGGACTGTACCCAAACGTCCAGCAGCTCAACAAGGATTATTACAAGGAGTGGTTCCTCAGCAACGACGGCACGAACTGGCGGGCCGATGCGCCGAGCGGCAGCACGGGCGGTGGGCCAGGGGGCGGACCGCAGTGGGGCGACGGCACCGCGGCGTTGAACTATCTGGGTGAGGACACGGCGCTCTATCAGCGCTACTACACCCTGAAGAGCAGCGAGAAGGATCAGCCGTGGGGCGACCTGGTGGCAACGTGCGCGGCGCTGAACAACACCCCCATTGCCGAGCTTCCCTCGGTGATCCCGACCTACCTCGACGTGGACCGGACGCTCTGGTTCCTGGCGAGCGAAATCCTCTACGCCGACGACGACAGCTACGCCAACAAGGGGAAGATGGACTACTACCTCTACTGGGAGGCGGAAACCGGCCGCATCACCCCACAGGAGTTCGACGGCAACAGCGTGATGGACGCGAAGAATCAGAACTGGGGGGCGTTCTATCACGAGACCGACACGCACTACCCGCTGCTGAACCGTCTGCTTGCAGTTCCAGCGTACCGTCAGCGGTATCTGGCACACCTCCGTACCCTCATCGCCGAGCAGTTCGACAACACCGTGGCGAATGGCCTGATCGACAGGTACGTGGCGATGATCGACACGATTGTGCAGAACGATCCCAAGAAACTCTACACCTACAGCCGGTTCACGAGCGAGATTGCCGTGCTGCGGAACTTCATCAGCGGACGCCGGACGCTCCTCCTCGCCAACGCCGAGGTAGCACAAACGGCACCGGCGATCTCCGGCACACGGTACAGCAGCAACGGCACTCCCTGGGCAGCACCTGCCGCAGGAATCGACGTTACGGTCCTCTCGTCCGCGACGCACACGGGTGGACTGGCCGGTATGAATCTCTACTACTCCGACCAGCTTGTGGGGAACTTCACAAAAGTGGTGATGGCCGACGACGGACTGCACGGCGACGGTGCGGCTGGAGACGGAACCTATGGTGCGGTGATCCCCGGACGTAACGCCGGAACACTCGTGCGCTTCTACATCGAGGCGGTGGCGGGCAACAGTGCGAAGTCCGTGCGGTACGACCCGGTTGGCGCCGAGCACGACGTCTACACCTACACGGTGGCTGCCAGCGCTGCCACAGCCGACACGTCGATTGCCATCAACGAGGTAATGGCCTCCAACGCGGCGACGATGACCGACAACGCGGGGGAGTACGAGGACTGGATCGAGCTGTACAACAAGACGGCACAGCCGGTGGACCTGAGCGGCTACCACCTCACCGACGACCCGACGAACCCGACGAAGTGGACCTTCCCCGCCGGCTCGATCGTTCCCGCAGGTGGCTATTACATCGTCTGGGCCGACGAAGATGAGGATCAGGGTGACAACCATGCATCCTTCAAACTCTCCGCTTCCGGCGAACAGGTACTGCTGCTCGACACATCCCTTGGAGTTGTCGACTCGGCAGGGTGGGGAGCGCAGACGGCGGATATGGGCTATGCCCGTGTTCCCAACGGCTACGGCAGCTTCGTGGTGCAGGGGCCGACGTTCAATGCGAGCAACGAGACCACAGCGCCTCCGGTGGCGAAGAAGGACGTAGCGATCAACGAGGTGATGGCATCGAACACCGCAACTGCCACCGACGATGCGGGGGAGTACGAGGACTGGATCGAGTTGTACAACAAGACGGCACAGCCGGTGGACCTGAGCGGCTACCACCTCACCGACGACCCGACGAACCCGACGAAGTGGACCTTTCCCGCCGGTTCCATCATCCCCGCAGGCGATTATTACATCGTCTGGGCCGACGACAACACGGCGCAGGGGAACAACCACGCCTCCTTCAAGCTCTCCGCTTCCGGCGAGCAGGTGCTGCTGTTCGACACTGCCCTCGCCCTCGTGGACTCCGCAGGCTGGGGAGCGCAGAGCGACGACATGGGCTACGCGCGGGTGCCGAACGGTACGGGAGGCTTCGTGGTACAGGAACCGACGTTCAATGCGAGCAACGTGCCGCCCGTCGAGGTTCCGCACCTCGTGGCGATCAATGAGCTGATGGCGTCGAACGCGGAGACGATGACCGACAACGCGGGGGAGTACGAGGACTGGATCGAACTCTACAACAAGACAGGCGAGACGGTAGATCTCAGCGGCTACCACCTCACCGATGATCCAACGAACCTGACGAAGTGGACCTTGCCACAGGGAACGGTACTTCTTGGTGGAGGCTACTTCATCATCTGGGCCGATGAAGACGAGGACCAGGGGAGCAATCACTGCAACTTCAAGCTCTCCGCCTCCGCCGAGCAGCTTCTCCTCCTCGACGCATCGCTGAACCTTATCGACTCGGTGAGCTGGGGGGCGCAGACAACCGATAGGAGCTACGCACGCGTCCCCAACGGAGTCGGGAACTTTGTGATCCAGGGACCGACGTTCAACGCCAGCAACGAGACGGTGGTGGCAGGAGCAGGGAACGCACAGAGCCGCGACGGCGTGATGGTGCTGGCGCCAAACCCCGCACACGGTCAGGTGCGTGTGACGATGCAGACCACGGAACCGCAGCAGATCGTGGTGATGAACGCACTCGGGCAGGAAGTCTACAACGGCACGGTGGAGCAGTCCGTCACTCTCGATCTCGCTGGCTGGGCGGCCGGACTCTACATTGTGCGGTGTGGATCGCGTGTAGCACAACTCGTAGTGCAGCCCTAGAGGGCCTAGCCATCAACAGTTCGGACAATGCCGGGTGCTCCCCGGCATTGTCGTTTCCGAGACTTCCCACCACCGAGGGGGAGGGAAGGGATCGACAATCGGATCGCTCCTTCCTCCTATCTCGATCCCCGCTCCTGTCCCCCCCCTTCAACGCGCACCCGACTCCGGCCGTTCGGCTGCCGCTCAACAACGATCCGCACACCAATCCGCTCCTTCAATGCCTCGACGTGGCTGATAAGGCCAACGCTGCGTCCGCTCTGCTGCTGAAGGTTCTCCAGCACACCCATCACCCCGCCGAGCGAGTCGGCGTCGAGCGAGCCAAACCCTTCGTCGATAAAGAGGGTGTTGATCTGCACGCGGTCGGCGGCAAGGTTGCTGAGCGCCAGTGCAAGCGCAAGGCTCACCATGAACCGCTCTCCCCCTGAGAGTCCCGACACCGGACGCAGCGCGTCGGCGTTCCATCGGTCGATCACGTTGAGTTCCATCCCTCCAGAACCTGGAGGAGGAGTGTGGAGGCGATACTGCCTCCGGCTGAAGCGGGAGAGATGCGCGCTGGCGTACTCCACGAGCAGACGGAGCGTGAGCGTCTGGGCGATGGAGCGGAACTTCCGGCCATCGTGCGAGCCGATCAGGTCGTTCAATCGGCGCCAGCGGGCAATTTCACGGGCGCGCCCCTCCAGCATACCCACCGCCCGGCTGCGCCTGCGGCTGCGGTCATCGTCGTCGTCGATCTTCTGGTTGATCGCCCCCACCATTCGCTGCAACTCATCGTGACGGGCACCAAGCCGGTCCGCCTCGTTCTCCCGTTCCTCGTCGCCCACAACAACCTCCCCGAACAGCGCGCGCTCCATCTCCTGCACGCGGTCGGCGAGCCGTTGGCCCTCGCTCCTTGCGGCCTCCTCGCGCTGCCCGGCATCGGCGAGCTGTGCGGAAATGATGCGCGCCTCTTCTTCGCTGTCGCGCACGCGGCGACCGGCAGCCTCCAACGTCTCACGGCTGCGGCGCTCAACGGATGCGGTTTCCTCACCCTCAAGCAGCGCACGCCGCGCACTGCGGAGTTCGGCAACGATGTTCCGCACCCTGTCGAGCTGCGCTTCGAGTTCACGGAGGCGTTGCTCGCTCGCTTCGGCGGCGGCAACGGCGTGACGCACCGCGTTTTCGCTGCCATCCACGCGGGCCAGACTCTGTTCGAGCGCGGCACTCCTGCTGCGGTACTCCTGCTCACGCTCCTCCAGTTCCGCCAGGATGCCAAGGCTCTCTGTGCGCGTTGCTGGAAGGTCCAGACCGTAGACACGGAGCAGCGCGCGCGCGCGCGACCGAAGGTGCAGCGCAGCAGCACACAGATCGGCAACGGCCAGGTCGTGGAGCCTGTTGATGGCGAGGAGGTCGATGGTGGGGATCGCAAGGCCAAGCGTGGCAAGCTGTGTGTGCAGCGAACGCTCCCGCTCGGCATGACCTGCGCGGTCTCGCTCCAACCCCTCCTGTGCAGCATCGAGCCGTGCCGCACAGCGTGCCTGCTCGACCTCGATCTTCTTCACCGCATCGCGGCGCATCTCCAGCACAGCACGAGCACGATCCCTCTCTCCGTGCGAAAGATTCGTTCCATCGACGGGGGAACCAGCCGCAGGGTGGTGGAGCGCACCACAGACCGGACACGCTTCGCCCTCGATCAGTCCCTCGCGCAGCACGACAACGGCGTGCAGTTGAGCCTCGTGCTCAACCGCACGGTCAAGAAGAGTGCAGATCTCCTGCTGAAGTTCGAGCAGACGCACCGCTTCCTGCCGCTGCTGCTCCAACGCTGCACGCTCCTCCCGGACGTCCCCTGCTTCCTTTTCCCCTCTGGCGATACGCGCCCCCTCGTCCGCGTATCGTTCCGCCTCGACACGCAGTGCGTGAAGTTGCGCACACCGCTCCTCACACGCAGCAGCGTGCGCCACGAGATCGCCAATCGAGCGACCATCGACGACAACGGCGTCCTCTTCGGGAGAGAACGTATCGGGAGGGAGCGCACGGAGCAGATCACCAAGTCGACGGAGATCATCGGCAAGGCCGGCATCGGCGGCATGGAGTGTACACCACGCACGCTGCTCGACGATTTTCTCCTGTAGGTGTCCCAGCGCTGCCCTGGCTTGCTCCGCCTTGGTTCGGGTACGTTCGTGGTCATCGCGATGAGCGGCGTACCCTTCGGCAAGGGTCTCCTCGCGGCTCGCTGCCGCGCGAAGCTCTTCATCGAGCGCGCGGGCACGAGCAATCTCCGGCACGAGCAGCTCGTGCACACGAACGGCGTGAGCATGCGACTCACGGGCAGCAGTTACGGAGCGGTCCACCTCCAGGCGCTGCTCTTCAAGTTGCCGCACACGGCTGCGCAGCGTATCGATTTCATTGCGCTGCCGGGCAGCATTTCGCTGTTCGTCGATGAGTGCAAGGAGTGCCGAGCGTCGAGCAGCAACGGCATCGATTTCAGCGCTGTGCCCAGCGCGCTGTTCGAGGAGTTCAGCGCGTTCCTCAACGGTGAAGAGCGCAAGCGCGTCGAGCGCAGCCTGCTCCTCGCGCTGTTCTTCTCCAAGGCCCTTCCAATGATTGTGGAGACGCTGGGAGAGAACGGTGTAGATGGAGGTGTCGGTCAACTGCTCCAACAGCGCGCTCCGTTCGTCGGCACCGGCGCGGAGGAATGCGTCGAACTGACCCTGCGCCAGCAGAACGGAGCGGAGGAAACGCTCGAACGACAGGCCTATCACCTCGACGACCCTGCGGCGCGTCTCGGTGAGCTTCTCGGCAACGGGAATGCCGGTCTCCAGCGTCATGAGGGTGTGGCTCTCGACGAGATCAGCGGAGGATGCGGCGTGTGTGCGTCCACGCTTCAGGCGAAGCGACCACTCGGCACGAAGCGGCTCGCCCTCTGCCGGTTCGAGATCGACGGCGGCGCGGCAGCCACCGGCACCGTGCGACATCACCTCCCACGGCATCTGCCGCTGCCCCTTCGTCTCCTCCCCCTCGCTCGCGTTGTAGCGGGCAACGCGACCGTAGAGCGCGAGCGTTACGGCGTCGAGCACCGTGCTCTTCCCTGCTCCCGTTGGCCCTACAATCGCAAAGATTCCGGCAGTACGCAGCGGATTGGCGGTGAAGTCGATCTCGGCACGTTCAATCGAGTTCAGGTTCTCGAACGCAATTCGCAGGAGCTTCACGCCTGCCCCTCCTGCACCATCGTTTCGAGTTCGAGGAAGGTGAGCGCCAGCGTCTCGCGCTCCTCCTGCGGCACGCCGCTCTCCTCCATCACCTGTGCAAAGAGATCGGCGGGGGTCAGGTCGCGCAGGCTCGGGCCAACCGGCTCGCTCCACTCATCGGCCTCCCCCTCCTGCACCAGCTCGACGCGGAGCACCTGGTAGCCAAGCCCCTCGGCGTGTGCGCGAAGCCGGGCGTCGCGTTCGGAGTCCACCCCTGCGGCACGCACAACGATGCGCAGCCAGGGGCGCAAGCTGCCGGGCGCACGCTCCCGCTCCCGCTCCATCATCATCACCAGTTCGTCGGGGCCTCCCTCCACCCCAACGAGCGAGCGCGATACAGGGAGCGCAGCCGTCTCGATAGCAGGCTCGGCACCGGCAGCGCCCAGCTCGACGCGCAGGGCGCACTTGGCGTCGGCGCGCTCGCCGAAGTCGAGCGGGATGGCGGAGCCGCTGTAGCGAATCGCGTTCTGCGACGCCACGCTCTGTGGACGGTGGATGTGGCCGAGCGCGACGTAATCGAAGCGGTCGGTGAAGAGGTCCACCCCAACGCGCCCGAGATTGCCGACGTGGATATCCTGTTCGCTCCCGGACGTCTCAACGCCGGCGGCAAAGAGATGGCCCGTTGTGACGGCCGGAAGTCCGCGGTGGCGCCACGGCTCCAGCGTGCGCGCCATCGCATCGTAGTGCCGTGCCATCGCCGCAACGATTGCCCGGCTCCGCTCCGCCCCATCCATCTCGACGGTGAGGTTCACGCGGAGGTCGGCCATGCGGAGATAGGGGACGGCACCCACCACGCCAATCTCCTCGCCGTCGGCATCACGGATCACCACGAGGCGCTCGCCAGCAGGAGCGCCGGCATCCCCCACAACGATCACGTTGCGGTGGCGGAGAAGCCGCTCGGGAGCGGCGAGCCACGCAGCGCTGTCGTGGTTTCCCGGAACGATGACCACGGTGCGTGCAAGCCCCTCGCGGCAGATGGTTTCGAGCGTATCGAAGTAGAGGCGGCTGGCAGCAACGCCGGGGGACTGATGGTCGAACACATCGCCGGCGTGGAGAAGGAGGTCAACCGGGCGCTCGCGCAACCCGTCCAGCATCTGCTGGAGCATCAGGTCATGCTCCTCCATCCGCTCCCTGTTGCAGAGACGATGACCAAGATGCCAGTCGGCGGTGTGGAGAAGGACCATGATGAAGGGGTATGGATCGCCAAACTAGCGAGCCGGACGGAGATGCGTGTGCAGGACGTGAACGATGCTGAAGCAACGAGCCGAGGGTGGGCGCGGAAGGCCCCGCACACCGGAAATCGCCGCGCCGTTCCCGAGGCGCGCCCACAGCAACCGATACCCGGAATATCGTACCTTCGCGCCCATCTCTTCCTCCCTGTCAATCCTTGTTCCATCCATCTCACTCGGGGAATCATGAACTATCCGCTCCACATCAGCTTCAAGGCGATTGCCCTGTCGAACCAGGGAACAGTGACCGATGCGTCGGACAATGTGATCGCGTACGTGAAGCAGAAGGCGTTCAAGTTGAAGGAGGCGATCACTGTCTACACGGACAAAACACAGTCAACGCCGATCTGCACGATCAAGGCGAACAAGATCATCGACTTCAACGCGCAGTACTTCTTCGCCGACATGGACGGGCAGCCGCTCGGCTCGATACGGCGTGCTGGCGCGCGCTCGATCTGGAAGGCCGACTACACGGTGCTCGACCCCGCCGAGCAGCCGGTGATGAAGGTCAACGAGGAGAAGGGATGGGTCAAGTTCGTCGACGCCCTGGTGGGGGAGATCCCGATCGTCGGCATCTTCACCGGCTACCTGTTCAACCCCAGCTACATCGTCACCCGTCCCGACGGCACCGAGGTGGCGCGCATCAGGAAGCGCCCGGCAATGCTTGAGGGGAAGTTTGACATCGAGAAGCTGGGGGAGATTGCGCCGGAGGAGGAGATGCGGTTCCTGCTGGGCTGCTTCACCGCGATCCTGCTCGAACGCTTCCGCGGCTAACGCTGCTGCGAGATGAGGCGAAGTGATCAAAGGTCAGAGGAGAGCTGCGGAACCGACGCTCCACCCCTCTGGCCTTTGGTTCTTTCCCGCCGGACGTCCTGATCCGGTCGAGAAACGCGCACTGCATCCCGGGACCGATTCTTTCGTCTCCCTCCCTTTATCGCTGACCTCCCCCACCCTTAGACCTTACCCAAGCATCATGGCTGCCTCCTCCACACCGATGCCCGCTGGCACACTCGCCCCCGACTTCCAGCTTCCCGACACGGTGTCGGGGAACACCCTCTCGCTCGACACGTTGCGTGGCCAGCGTGGAACGGTGGTGATGTTCATCTGCAACCACTGCCCCTACGTGGTTCACGTCCAGCAGGAGCTTGTTCGCCTCGCCAACGATTACCGCGCGCGCGGCGTGGCGTTCGTTGCCATCTGCGCAAACGACGCCGAGCGCTATCCCGACGACGCGCCGGAGCGGATGCGCGAGGAGGCGCACCGGCTCGGCTATCCCTTCCCCTATCTCCACGACGAGACGCAGAGCACGGCACGCGCCTACGATGCGGTCTGCACACCCGACATCTACCTGTTCGACAAGGACCTGCGCCTCACCTACCGTGGTCAGCTCGACGACTCCCGTCCCCGCAACGATGTTCCGGTCACCGGATCGAGCCTCCGCGCCGCGCTCGACGCAACGATTGCAGGCCAGCCGGTCGAGGGGGAGCAGAAGGCGAGCGTCGGGTGCAGCATCAAGTGGAGGGAGTAGCGCTGGAACGACTGCGCCGTGCGGACATCGCTCAACGGAACGATGGGAGCCGCCAGCTCTCCCCAACCCTCACACACCATGCCTACACGATTCTTTCACCCTGACAGCGCCGGAGCAGGCCCGGACGACGGACAGATTCGCGCCGTCGATCCGAACACCATCCTCTTCTCCGTTCCAACGCTCGCGGACGCGCTGCCGCCACTCGAGCCTGTCGCAGCACAGCCCGCAGGCCCCTACTGCATCTTCCACGAGGACGACTGGTTGCAGACCGAGCTGCTGCCGCGCGAGACGGTGAACGCCGCCGAGTCGTTGATGGCCGAGCTGAAGGCGTTCGAACTCCACCACCGCGAGAACGTGGGATGGCACAAGGTGTTCGTGCGCTACCACACCTTCGGCGACACACTCCCCCTTCGCTTCACGCTCGACGCCATTGCGGAGGAGTTCGCCCCTGTCCCCGCAGGCGAACTCTACCTCGTAACCTCCGGCGCGGCGATGCGCGTCACTGGCGGTTTCTCGTTCGACCTGGACGGCAAGGCGTGGCTCTACGGTCACGCAACCGAGGGCGCAGTCCACTCGCTCGGCCTGGCGATTGCTGCCGACGACGCGCACAACACGATGCTCGACGCGTTCAATCGCCTCTCGGAGATCTACCCCCTGATTCTTGCGGACTGGAGAGCGCAGTTCATCGTGGTAGAGCCGGAGAGGGGATCGTACAGGGTGTGGCAGGCGTAGCAGCAGCGCTGTTGCGGCTCCCCCCCTAGTAGTTCGCTGAAAGGATGCACTGCCTACTTCGGAGAAGTACCAGGAACTGGAATCCCACACGGGGTGACTGCGAGGCGCTGTGCGATTCTCGTGCTTATCGGAATTCCGAGCATCATGCACAGAAGGAGATGAGGCTGGGAAATGGCTGCATCTATCGGATGGGCATCGAAGACCTCAATAGAGGCGGATGGTAGAGTGGGCATTCTGCCGTAGGTACCAACACTCCAAGGAGGAGCAGTTTGTTCCTGTGCGCATCGGCTACTCCCCGATAATCTTCACCAGCACACGCTTCGGTCGCTGCCCGTCGAACTCGCCGTAGAACACCTCCTCCCACGTCCCCAGATCGAGATCACCGTTGGTGATGGCGAGCGTCGTCTCGCGGCCCATCAGCGTCCGCTTGAGATGCGCGTCGGCGTTGTCCTCGCCGGTCCGGTTGTGGTGGTAGACGTTCGGGTCGGGGTTGAAGGGAGCGAGCCGCTCGGTCCAGACCTCGAAGTCGTGCCACAGCCCCGGCTCGTTGTCGTTCACGAACACGCTGGCGGTGATGTGCATGGGGTTGACGAGGCACAGCCCCTCCTTCACACCGCTCCGCTTCACTGCGGCCCGAATCCGGTCGGTGATGCGAACGAAATCGGTGCGGCGCTCGGTCTCGATGTGAATCTCTTCGCGGTAGCTGGTCATGGGAGTGCCGGCATGGATTGTTGAGGAGAAGACAACGGCAGTGATGTTGTTCGCACTACTCCCCCTCCACCGAACGCACCTCGACGTCATCGAAGGTGATGGTGATCGTGCCGTCGGGAGCGATGAACCGCTCCGCATCCGCGGGGATGCTGAGCAGTTGCACGGGAGCGGTGCGGCGCACTCCTTCGAGAGCATCGCGGAGCATCGACTCGTGCATGTCGAGCCGGACGTTCCACTTGGAGATGACAAGGTGGGTGTCGGGGAAGCGGGACAGCATCTTCCTCAGTTTCTCGCTCCCCACCCTTCCCGCCTCCGCCCAGAATCTGGGCTGGCCATCCCTCCCAAGCATCAGCACGTCGGGACGATACCGTCCGTCGGTCCAGCGCGGCTCCACCGTCGCGTCGGGATAGAGCGGGAGGTAGAGCGCCCAGAGAAACGCCTTGGCGAGAACGTGCTCAATGGACTCCACCGGCCGCTTGACGAGGACGATCTGCCGTCCTCCGGCTCGGAGTGTCAGTTTGCGGCGGAGATGGAGGTCGTTCGTCATAGGGAGCGAGCCGGTCGTTCCGGGCTGTCTGTTGTGAAGGAAAGTGTTTGTCGTCCGGGCACACACGCTATTGATGGCTGGCTGATCGCTACTCTTCATCAACCGACAGCGCAAGAAGCATTGCCCCTGTTCCCCACCACCACTCACCACAGGCAAGCCCCTTGTAGTACGCCACCGTTCCGGGCCACGTCCCCTCGCTGCACCCCATCAACCGACCTTCACCATCCACGTTGCGGCGCAGTCCGCGCTGCGCGCGGGCAATCGCGTTATCGAGCGGCGGTGTCTTCAGGCCAAGGCGCCGCGCATGCAGCATCGCGAAGAGGTACATCGCCGAGGCGCTCGTCTCCTCGTAGGAGGAGCGATCCGTCAGTATCGTCCGCCAGAGTCCACCGCGCGTCTGCAGGGGGAGGAGCCGCTCGACAAGCTCAACGAGCACAGCCTCCACTTCGCGGCGTTCCGGTCCCTTCAACGCGCGGCTTGCGAGAAGTTCGGCGCAGGTCATCGCCACCCAGCCGTTGCCGCGCGCCCACGCACCCTCGCTCCGCCGTCCGCTCAGGTTCTCCTCGCAGTGGATGAAGAAGCCGCTTGCGGGATCGCGGAGAATTGCGAGATGCGAGCGGAGCTGCGCGAGCGCATCGGGGAGCCAGTCGCTGGAGCCGAGCGTTGCGCCGAGCCGTGAGAGCACCGACGCGCTGTAGTAGATCGTGTCGATGTAGATATGCGGGAGATCGACGTTGTGCAGGATCACGCCGTCGCCGTTGCGAATCGCGGTGTGGCGAATCATCCGGTAGATACGCCCGGCGGCGCTGCGGAGCGGCGCCTCGAACTCTGGGAAGACCTCGATCACCTGTGGGTAGAGAAGGCCGATGCTCCACGAGCCGACGAAGTAGGTGACGTGAACGCCCGTGCCAAGGTGATAGGTCAGCCAGCGGCGCAGGTACTCGCGCGCATCGGCGTTGCCGGTGGTGCGCACCGCAGCCAGAAGTCCGGCAGCCAGCAGCGACTGTCCCCAGTCGGTATTCATCGACTCGGGGCGGTTGCGGCGGCACCAGGAGCTTGCAAGCGTATCGATCAGGCGATGGGAGGTCACGGGGGAACGGTCTATAAATTGCCGGTTTTCCAGACGAGACTGCATTCTTCGCCTGTTTTGCCGGTGAAAATATACCGGCAGCACACGTTGCGATGGATGTTGCCGTGCGTGACGCAAATCGCTGTCCGGCGCAGATCGGCTATCTTTGCGGCCCCCCGATTCTGCTTACTCTCTCCGATTCATGATCCGTCGCTCTCTTCTGCACTCTCGATCATTCTCCTCTCTCGCCGGTCTCCTCGCAACGTTCCTGCTGGCCTGTTCGACCTCGTCGCTGCACGCGCAAACGTGGCAGTGGAGCGCCAGTGGGGGCGGAGCAGGCAACGACCGTTTCACCGGCGTGACGGTGGACCGCGAGGGAAACACCGCCGCAATCGGTGGATTCACGGGGGATGTGGTCTTCGGCACTGCTCCCCTCTACGCCCCCTACGGCGGCGTTGCCGTTGCGAAGTACGATCCCGCAGGCGTTCCGCTCTGGCTTCTCCGCATCAGCGGCAGCGGCCGCGTGCTCCCCGGCGGCATCGCCTTCGGACCTGATGGATTCCTCACGGTCGTTGGCACCTACAGTGGCGTTCTTACGGTTGATCGCGACAGCGACACCTCCAGCGGCGGCACGGACGTCTTCATCCTGCGGCTCGACCGTATGGGCCGCACCGTCTGGCTGCACTCGCTCGGCGGACCGGGCGACGACACCGCCTCGGCCATTGCAGTGGACAGCGCGAACAACGCGGTGATGACCGGCACCTATGCGGGCAGCGCGCTCACCGGGGAGATCGCCCTCTCCTCGGTGGGGGAGCGCGACGTCTTCATCGCATCCTACGGCGAGGACGGCGCGGTACGGTGGGCGCGCACCGATGGAGGGACCGGCATCGCACAGCCCCGCAGCCTTGCGGTTGATGCGGCTGGGGGGATCGTGGTTGCAGGATACGCAACCGACAGCGTGAGCCTGGCAGGAACCTCGTGGCGTACGAGCGGAGCAATGGACGGATTCGTTGCCGCCTACACGAGCGAGGGACTGGGGGCATGGAGCCGGACGGTTGGCGGCGAGGGGAGCGACGTGATCCACGCCGTGAGCGTCGACAAGTTCGGCACCATCTACCTGGCCGGGGAGTTCGAGGGGAGCGCCACGGTCGGCAGCGAGACGATGGTCTCCAACGGCAGCACCGATATGTTCGTTGCGCGCCTCCGCTCCGATGGTGGTGTGGCGTGGGTGCGCTCGTGGGGGACCACGGCTCCAGAGTCGATGCGCGCGGTGGCAACCGACAACGCCGGCAAACTCTGGGCCGCCGGATCGTTCACCGAGCCGATCAGCGTCGACGCAACGCCGCTGGTCTCCAGCGGCATGGAGGATGTGCTCTCCCTCGCGATGAACAGTTCGGGGAACGTGGTGCGCGCGCGCACGTTCGGCGGAGGGGGAAACGACCGACCCAACGCGCTCGCTGCCGACAACATGGGGGAGGCGCTGCTGGCCGGAGAGTTCCAGGGAGCGTTCCGGCTGGATTCGGAGTCGGTGCAGAGCCGCGGCCTCTCAGACTGTCTGCTGGTGCGCGACGGCGCGGCGACGGCCATCACAGCGGTCAACGTTGTGGATGGGGGCTACTGTCCCGGCGCCGAGATGACCGTCCGATTCTCAACCAGCGGACGCTTCAGCACCGGCAGCGGGTTTCGTGCGGAGTTGAGCGATAGCGCCGGATCGTTCGATCGCCCCTCCTTCCTCGGCGCAATGCAGACCGACGGCGACGGGGTCATCCACGGCCGCGTTCCCGACACCATCGTCGGCAGCCGGAACTACCGCATCCGCGTGATCTCGGCCCTTCCGGCACGCACGAGCGCTCCGAACCCGATCCCGATCCAAGTCTACGGCACGCTCCATCCGCGCATCACCCCGTCGATCCCCGCGATCAACGACACGGTCCACCTCTGCCCCGGCCAGTGGGTGCTGCTCGACGCCGGCCCCTGGTACTACTACTTCTGGTCGGTGATCGGCAACGAGCGCACGCTGAACATCAGCCGCCCCGGACGCTACTACGTGATCGTGAGGAACGAGGGGGACTGCGAGATGCCCTCGCCACCCCTGTATGTCGTGATCGACACGATTCGGATACCGACTATCGAGCGCACGGCGGAACATCGACTGGAGTGCATCACACCGGCGGTGCGGTACCAGTGGTTCCGCGACGGCGATACCCTGTCCGACCAGGTGGAGCGGGCGCTGACGGTGGACCGTGACGGGCGCTACACGGTGGAGATTGCCACGGCGAACGGCTGCACGGCTCTCTCCGCCCCCTTCACCTATCAGGTCGCCGATGTCGAGCGCGGAACCGATGTGCCGGGCCGCATTACTCCGCATCCAGTGGCGGAGCGTGCCCGCCTCCTGCTACCCCGTCCGGTTGGCACCGAGGCAACGCTCGTGCTCCTCAACGAACGCGGGGCCGAAATCTCCACAGAGCACGTTGCAGTGGAGGCCGACGGACACGTCTCCTTCGACGCGTCGAGGCTCCCCACCGGACACTACCTGGTGCGCATTACCGGAGAACGGGGCACGTGGTTGGGATCGTTCGTAAAGCGATGACGAGCGTTCCCGAAGAGTACCGCGAAGCGTGGGAGCGGAGCGGTGATCTGATTCGGAGGCGACTGGAAGAGTTTGCCCAGGTGCCGCAGGAGGAGTACTTCTTCGAGCTTCTCTACTGCCTTCTCACACCGCAATCGCGCGCGGCGAGCGCCGAACAGGTGATTCGCAAACTGCGCGAGGCCGGCTTTCCAGACCGCATGATCGACCCCGAACCGATCCTGCGCGACCCGGCGCACTACATCCGCTTCCACAGGACGAAGGCGCGGCGCGTGCTCCAGACGGCAGAGCGTTGGGACGAGATCGAACGTCTGCTCCTCGACCCGGCACTGGACGATCACGAACGCCGGCGCTGGCTCGTAGCAAACGTCAACGGGCTGGGATGGAAGGAGGGATCGCACTTCCTCCGAAACATCGGCGCACGGAACCTGGCGATCATCGACCGCCACATCCTCTTCCACATGGAGCGCTGTGGCGTGCTGGAAGGGGCACCGAAGCCCGGCACCGAGCGTTCCTATCTGGAACTCGAACGCCGCTTCGCTGCCCTCGCCCAGCGCTTCGGACTCGAACTCCAGGAGCTTGACCTTCTCTTCTGGAGCATGCAGGAGGGATCGGTGAGGAAGTAGGGGCTGCCTCTTGCAGGGCAGAAGAGATTGATCCTCTCCTCGAACCCCTGTCTCGAAGAGAACAGCACACCCCTCCCTTCGCTTCCAGCGGATGGACGGCTCTCGATCGTTCGTTCGATCTTTGCACCCGGCATCTCCAGACCAGCTTCAGACACCGAGCTATCCAGGCACCTCATGCCCTCTCCTACCGACTTCCTTGCCGCCGCGCAACGCCACGCGCCACGCCTCGTCGACATTCGACGCACGCTGCACGCCAATCCAGAGCTTGCGTTCGAGGAGCACGAAACGAGCGCCCTTGTGCAGCGCGTGCTCGGGGAACTGAACATCCCCTTCCGCTCGGGCGTTGCACAAACCGGTGTGGTGGGAAGGCTGCGCGGCGGACGGGCCGCAGAGGGGAGCCGCACCGTTGGGCTGCGTGGTGACATGGATGCCCTGCCGATTCACGAGGAGACGGGGCTGCCGTTTGCCTCCCGCAACCCGGGGAAGATGCACGCCTGCGGCCACGACGCCCACACGGCGATGACGCTCGGCGCGGCGATGATCCTCGCCGAGATGCGCGAGAGTCTCCCCGGCACCGTTGCCTTCCTCCACCAGCCGAGCGAGGAGAAGCTGCCCGGCGGCGCATCGGTGATGATTGCCGACGGCGCACTCGATGAGCCGAAGGTTGACATGATTTTTGGACAGCACGTTGCCCCCTACGTCCCGGCGGGAGCGCTCGGCTTCTGCTCCGGGTCGATGATGGCGAGCGCCGACGAGATCTACATCACCGTGCGGGGACGCGGCGGCCACGCCGCGATGCCCCACCTGGCAATCGATCCCGTTGTTGCAGCGTGCGAGGTCGTCCTCTCCCTCCAGCGCATCATCAGCCGCACGCTCGATCCCTTCAAGCCCGGCGTGCTGACGATTGGGAAGATCGAGGGCGGCTCCGCCACGAACATCATTCCCGACGAGGTAAAACTGGAGGGGACGCTCCGGGCGATGGACGAGGAGTGGCGGCGCGCAACACACGCCCGCATCGAGGAGACGATCAGCGGGATATGCAGCGCAACGGGCACCGAGTACGAGCTGGACATCCGGCTCGGCTATCCCGCACTCTACAACGACCCCTGGGCAACGAGCTTCGCCGAGGAGCAGGCCCGCGCCCTTATCGGCGATGCCGCGGTTTTCACCGCACCACCGATGATGGGAGCCGAGGACTTCGCCTACTACCTGGAGAAGGTGCCCGGAACGTTCTGGTGGATCGGTGCCGGCACCGCGGAGCAGGGGTGTGCGGGCGGACTCCACAACCCGAAATTCACCATCGATGAGAGTATCCTCCCCGTTGGCGCCGCAACAATGGCGTGGGTGGCGTGGCAGGCGCTGGAATCGGGAATGGAACAGGGGGCGTAGGGATTGCGAGAAGTGCCGGCGGACCCGTCCGGTAACTCCCCGAACCTCCCGGTAGAAATTCGGGAGCAGGGGGCGATCCCCCGCATCACGGTCACGGCGAGCCGCAACGGCGATCACCTGCTCGACCTGACGATCACCCAGCACACACCCAAGCTTCTCGGTCTGGGAGTTCCCCACCTGTCGAAGGCTGCCCCGGTCGAGGACACTCTGTGTGCCGTCGCCACATGGCTCCATCGTCACGAGCGCTGGCGCAACGCCACGCTGACAAGCTGGGAAACGCCCCGCCGCGCACCGCTCAACGACGCGCTCGCCCACGCAGGATACGCCGTGCACCGCCGCAAACTCTTCGTCGAGCGCAATCTGGCAGAGGTTCCCCCCTCACCCTGCACTCCTCCGCCGCCGTCCCTGGTGTCGCTCCAGGAGGCCGGGCGCGAGGAGTTCATCGCAGCGATGCGCCACTGTTCCGCAGACGATCCCTTTGCAGAGGAGGGGAGCGATGCGGCACAGGAGTTCGATGAACTTGTCGAGTATGCGGGAACGGCGTTCGACCCGAACGATTGGTTCATTGCTCGCGACAAGGAGGGGCGTATCGGCATCATATTGCCACAGATCTACGCCGACCGGCCCAGCGAGGGGACGCTGTTCCTTATCGGAGTTGCGCCGGAGCGAAGGGGGGTGGGATGGGGAACGATACTTCACGCCCACGGCCTGGCCCTTCTTGCCGAACGCGGTGCCCAACGCTACGTTGGCTCCACCGACCTCCGCAACGAACGCATGGTACGGGTGTTCGGGCGCAACCTCTGCAACAAACGCGGAGAGCAGGTCCTGTTCAGAAACACGAGGTAGAGGGCGGAACAGGAGGGCGCTTTCTTCAGCACTCTCCTCTCATCAGCTGGCAATCTCCGGGAACAGACACCACCCTGCCGGCAAACCGGAAGCTCCCGATCTCCCCCGGCGTTCTCCTTCATCATCAACGGACAAAACCGACCAGCGCCCCCCCGATAACGGCAACTGATTTGTGTATCTTGGCGCGCAACCGACACGATGCACTCTCCGTTCCTCGTCATCACAGATACCCTCCGATGGACGACGACCGATGCCGAACCTTCTTGCCATTGATACCGACCCCACGGCGCTGCCGCTCCAGCAGTCGACGACGAGTTTCTACTACTCGTTCAGTCTGCTTCCGCGCGACGAGCGCCGCGCAATGCACTCGGTGTACGCCTTCTGCCGCTACGCCGACGACCTGATCGACGAGGAGAACGAGAGTTCCCCCGACGCAACGCTCCTCCCCCTGGACGAACGCACCCGGCGGAAGCGCGAGCGCCTGCTGCGCCTGCGCACCGAACTGGAGAAGTGTTATGCCGGCGAGTCGCGCCACCCCATCCTTGTTCCCCTCACCGCCGTCGTGCGGCGCTTCAACATTCCCAAGCAGTACTTCCTGACGCTGCTCGACGGAATGGAGATGGACCTGACGCGCAACCGCTACGACACCTTCGAGGAGCTGCGGGAGTACTGCTACCGCGTGGCGTCGGTGGTGGGCCTGATCTGCATCGAGATCTTCGGCTACCAGTACGAGGAGACGAAGGAGTACGCCGTCAACCTTGGCATCGCGCTCCAGCTCACCAACATTCTCCGCGACATTCGGAGCGACGCCGAGCGGGGCCGCATCTATCTGCCGAGCGAGGATCTGCGCACGTTCGGCTACAGCGAGGAGGAGTTGCTGGCCGGACACTACACCCTCCCCTTCGTCGAGTTGATGCGCTTCGAGACCCGCCGCGCACGCGAGTTCTACGGCCGGGCACGCGCCGCGCTGCGTCCCGACGAGCGCCGCACGATGTTCGCCGCCGAGATCATGGACGCGATCTACTACCGTACGCTGGAGAAAATCGAGCTGAACGAGTTCAACGTCTTTCAGCGTCACCGCATCGGGGTGCGCACGTCGCACAAGGTCTGGATCGCGTTCAAGCTCTGGCTGGCAAGCCGCACGCTCGCAACGCGCCGAACCGCAGGCGCGGTATAAAGCGCCCCGTTGCAGAAGCATCGCCAGCTCCCCACCGCGTCAACGCGCTGCCGCCGGTCGACCTCAGCCCGACACCGCCGAAGCACGAGAGTCTCGGCGGGTTGACCGGAGTGCGAGGGGCGGACGGGGTACGCAGCGGAGCAGGGAACGGATGCGCCGGCTTCCCGCTTCATGGGGTTACTCTTTTCCCTCCAGACGTCTCTGGGAGTAACAGATCGGGTCCTCCGAGTGTTTGTTGCTGGTGCCCTCTCGGGCACTCCATCTCTACGACCTCAATTCCCCAGCATATCGATGAGCCTCGTCCTTCGCCGTTCGCTCGCCGCACTGTCGCTCACCACCCTGTTCCTCGCCGGCTGTTCCGGCGAGAGCGACAAGGTGATCAACCCCGACATCTACAACCGGACCGAGACGTCGCTGCTGGCGGTGAATGCAGCGGGAAGCGGACAGCTCATTCGCTACTCCGAGCCGAACTCGGCGTTCGGAACCGACGAGATTGCTCCGGCCAACGGCGGCACCGGGCTGACCGAGCCTATCGACCTGATGACCGAGGCGTATGAGCAGCTCTACCTCGTTCACCGCGCAAGCGGGGCCATCACGGTGCTCGACCTGCCAACACGCCGCAAGATTGCCCGGCTGGAGGGCTTCGATGTCCCTGCGGGTGGGGGACTCATCAACATCGCCTTCAGCAATCAGTCGCAGGCGTGGACGATCGCCGCTGGCAGCCCGAACCTCTACCAGATCGATGCGGAACGCCTGGTGGTGCTGCCACCGATACCGCTCGACGGTATGCCCACCGCCGTTGGCACCAGTGGAACGCGCGTCTTTGTCGGCATCAAGGGGAACGACAGCGTCAACCGCCTTCTCGTCTTCAGCAGCAATACCGGGGTTGTCCCGCCACCGCTCGAACAGTCGATCATCCTCCCCTCCCCGATCGTGGCGATCGTAGGGGTGGGAAATGGCGAAAGCGCAATGGTCATGACCACCGGTGGCGCGGGTCTCGACACCCTCGATCCCTCGCGCGCGGTAGGGCCCACCCTCTACACCGTGAGCACGAAGAATCCTGTGGCGATACAGCAGGAGGTTGAGCTTCCCTACAGCCCGATCCTGGAGCGGGTGGGCCAGCCGCTGACCTGGCTTGCACAGACGCGCGACGACTACGCCGTTGTAGCGCTTCCCGGCGCACTGACGCAGGTGGACGTGCGCGGACTTGGAGCCTACGATCTCGCCTTCGACTCGTTCGATGTGGTAGGTGCCGACTACTTCACCGGGCTGATCTACGCAACCACCAACAGCGGCGCAACACGACTCCGCCGCTTCACCGATAACGGTACCGAGCTTGACCCCCTCTCCCTCCCCGCCTCGCTTGTCGATATCCAGTTCGTGAATGCGAACAAGCTGCGGTAAAGAGCAGCGCTTCCCACAGCAACCTCACAGTCCCCGGCAGAACCGTCTGCCGGGGACTGTCGTTTCAACACCCACAGTAAGCACGGTCTTCCCGTGCGGAGCGTCCCCGCCGCCATCACCCCGAATGGGTCCACCGCAATTCCGAGCAGTTGCGTTCCCGATTCCTCCGACCCGCTCCTCCCTGCACACAAGCGTTAGCGCAGGGGAGAGGCATCCTCGAAAGGCTCCGTTCTTTTTCATCCGAATTTCTGATTCAGAGACCACGCGCTAGAGAGAATGCCGTCCGTTCTTTGCATCTTCGCGCTCTGCCCCCCCATCCATCAACCCGTCTCCCATGGAATCCGAGTTCTCTCCATCTGGAACTTCGACCGACCCCCTCTTCACTCCGCGCCTCGACCTCAACGAGCTTCATCAGGCGGTGTCGGGGGTACGCTCGGAAATCGCGCGGATAATCGTGGGACAGGAGGAGATGATCGACCTGATCATCGCGGCGCTCCTTGCCGACGGACACGTGCTGATCGAGGGGGTGCCGGGCGTGGCGAAGACGCTTGCGGCACGCCTTGCCGCACGCACCCTCGCCGTCGATTTCGTCCGTATCCAGTTCACCCCCGACCTGATGCCGAGCGACATTCTCGGCACCTCGGTGTTCAACGCGGCGAGCGCGACGTTCGAGTTCAAGCGCGGACCGATCTTCTCCAACGTGGTGCTGGTCGACGAGATCAACCGCGCGCCGGCAAAGACACAGTCGGCACTGTTCGAGGTGATGGAGGAGCGACAGGTGTCGATCGACGGCGTCACCCACCCGATGGCGCAGCCCTTCATCGTCCTCGCCACCCAGAACCCTATCGACCAGGAAGGGACGTACCGACTTCCGGAGGCGCAGCTCGACCGCTTCCTCTTCAAGATCGTCGTTCGCTACCCCACGCTCGAACAGGAGACGCGCATCCTTCAGGCGTTCAACGCGCAGCTCGTCTGGAACGACCTCTCGACGATCCGTCCGGTTGTGGACGCCGGGGCGATGGCGCGCGCGCGCGCAACCGTTCGCGCCGTGCGCTGCGATGACCCGCTGATCGGCTACATCGCCCGCATCATCGACGCCACGCGCAACGACGGCTCACTCTCGCTCGGCGCATCACCGCGCGCGGGACTGGCCATCCTCGCCGCCTCGAAGGCAATGGCCGCAATGGCCGGGCGGGACTTCGTCACCCCCGACGACGTGCGCCGCGTTACCGCGCCGGTGCTCCGCCACCGCGTGATGCTCACCCCGGAGCGGGAGATGGACGGCCAGACCGCGGATGACGTTATCGCGGCGATCATCGCACGGCTCGAAGTCCCCCGGTAGACATCGGGAGTGTGAGACGGGAACAGAGCCGGAGGACTCGTTCCTGTGGCCCTCACTCCACCGGCCATCCGAGCGACAACATCACTGGCAGCTCCATCCCGGCAGCACCCAACTCTCGCAGCACGTACCCGTACTCCCTTCTCCCTTGCACTTCCTCCGCTCCCTCTTCCTCACACCCAGACTTTTCGCTGCGCTCGGCGCGCTGATCGTCCTCTTCACGACATCGTATGCCGTGCCGTTCCTGCTTCCCGCCGCGCAAACGCTGGTGTGGGTGCTTGGAGCGATGATCGTGGTGGAAGTGCTCCTGCTCTGGAGCAGCAGCCGGGGGATGCACGCCGAGCGAACGATGGAGGATCGCCTCTCGAACGGCGACGAGAACGAGATCACCATCAGAATCGAGAGCTTCTTCCGTCTGCCGGTTCGAGTCCGCGTGATCGACGAGCTGCCGCCCCAGTTTCAGCGGCGCGATGTCCACACCGACCTGCAACTCCCTGCCGGAGGGTCGCGCACACTCCGCTACACGGTGCGCCCAGTGGAACGGGGGGAGTACAACTTCGGCGCCCTCCACCTCTACGCATCCACTCCGCTTGGCCTGCTCCGCCGCCGCATCACCATGCAGGCTGAGCGCAACACAGCGGTCTACCCCAGCTACATCCAGCTTCGGCGCTACAGTCTCCTCGCCCTGCACGACAGACTGGAGCAGGCCGGAGTGAAGCGGGTGCGACGCCTGGGGCACACGATGGAGTTCGAGCAGATTCGTGACTACGTGCCCGGCGACGACGCGCGCACCGTCAACTGGAAGGCAACCGCGCGGCGGAGTCGACTGATGGTGAACGTCTACGAGGACGAGCGCTCGCAGCCGATCTACAACGTCATCGACAAGGGACGGGCAATGCGGATGCCCTTTGCTGGCATGACCCTTCTCGACTACGCCATCAACTCGGCGCTGGTGTTGAGCAACATTGCGCTGATGAAGGGGGACCGTGCCGGACTGATTACCTATGCGGACCGCGTCGAGACGGTGATTCCTGCCGAGCGACGCGGCACACAGATGCAGAGGATCATCGACAGACTCTACAACGAGCGGACCGACTTCCTGGAGAGCGATCTCGAAGCGCTCGCAACGACGCTCCGCACGCGCGTCACGCAGCGCAGCCTGCTCCTGCTCTACACCAACCTTGAGTCGCTGGTATCGCTGGAGCGCACGCTGCCGTGGATGCGCCGCATCGCGCGCAACCACCTGCTCGTGACGATCATCTTCGAAAACACCGAGCTGAAGGAACTCCTCACTCTCCCCCCAACCACACTCGATGACGTATACTATCGTACCATCGGCGAGAAGTTCGTCTACGAAAAACGGCGCATCGTCCGGGAGTTGCAGAGTCACGGCGTGTACACGATCCTTACCACACCCCAGGCTCTCACCGCCGACACGATCAACACCTACCTTGCGATGAAGGCGCGAAGGCTGATCTAGAGGCGAAGTCCGTAGCGTTTGCAGAGCCGAGAGATCGACGGGAACACGGTTCGCGGATCCTTGCATCTCTCAACGTCCACTTCCTTCCCCCCTCACCATCACTTACTCCTCCCTCATAACCGCCTCCCACCCCTTCGTGACGGGGAACGACCGTCTGGGACTGATCCTGCTGCACAGCAACGCGCGGCAGGCGTTCCCCTATGGACTGCTCCTCTATCGACCGGGCATCACGACCCGCGTGGCCGGAACGCTACTCTACCACCCAGAGCAGGCGCTCGCCCGCACCGCTGCGGTGGTCATCGTCGATGGCCTACGCTACCGGCCAACGTTCGAGTCGTTGCGCGTCGAGTGGACCGAACCTGTGGAGAGTGGGGTGATTGCCGTGCGATGGTCCGCGGGGGCGCTGGAGGTTGAAGAGCAGTTCACGGTTGAAGACGAAACGCTCGTTCGTTCGATACGTGTTCGCGCGAACGGCGCAACGCCAGCGCACTGCGAGATACAGGTCGAACTGGCGCTCTACGCCAACCCACTCCTCTTCTCCAGGTTCACCTCCGGCACGCACTCCCTTCGCGCCAGCGGCTATGAAGCGATTGCGCTGAGCACCCGGCCAGCGGGACGCACGTTCGAGCGATTCATCACCGTGTCGGTCCCGGTGGGTGAGGCAGTCGTTGCACGCTACAGCGTTGACAGAGCAGGGAAGAGAGAGGGCGGGAATACCGGAGAAGGAGGAAGCTCGGAACACGCCACAGCAGCGTTCGCACCACAGACCTCACCAGACCCGATTGCCCGGCAATGCGCCATCGCACGGACAGGACTGCGCGCAGCAGTCAGTTCGGAGGGAAGATTTCTCGCCTCCCTGATGCAGTACGAGTTCGCGTGGGGGCTTGACGCGGCGATGGTGGCCTCCGGCGCAGCGATGCTCGGCGAAGGCGAGCTGGCCGCTCGCGTCCTCCGCTACACGCTCGACCACCTCGTCAACGATGCGGGAATGGTTGCCGAGGCAGACCGCTTTCGCGAGGGAGAGCTTGCCGAACTGAACGGCAACGGGGCGCTGCTCCGTGCCGTGCTCGACGTTGCCGAGTGGACGCGCAACTTCGACCTGATCGGATCGCGATGGGATCGTATTACGGCCGTGGCCGAGTATCTGCTCCGCCCGGAGTTTCAGCACGAATCGGGCCTGCTCGTCAATCGTCGCGATTTCTGGGAGCGAACGCCGTGGATGGGGGTACAGCGGGGCGCCGAACTCGGGCACCAGGTCTTCGCCGTCGTCGGGCTGCGTGCCGCCGCGCGGCTGGCAGGACGCTTCGGCACGCCCGAACAGCAGCGGCGATGGAGCGAGGCAGCCGCGCAGATCGAAGAGGCAACGCTCAACAGTCCCACCCACCGGCTCGTTGACAGCGGCTTCTTCATCAAGCGCCGGGGGAGTGATGGGGCACCGCAGCGCAACATCGCCCCCGACACCGGCTGGTTCAGTGCGGACTACGCTCCCTATCTCCCACCAGAGAGCGCCGAGGGGAGCGGCCCGATTCCGTGGGAACCCGACGCCGTGACAGCCTTGCCGCTCGTCTACGGCCTCGTCGACCCCACCTCCTCCACCGCCCTCGACACGCTCGACCGGCTCGAAGCACTGTGGAGTCCCAGCCTGGGAGGCTACGGGCGCTACAACCCCGCAGCGGATATCGACAGCCCCGGTCCGTGGCCTTTTGCCACGATGTGGGTTGCTGCCGCGCAACTCGAAGCAGGGCGCATCGAGGATGCGGCTCGCTCGATTCGCTGGCTGCTCGAAGTCGCCGCGCCGGGGGGAGCGTGGCCGGAATTCATCGGGGAACGCGCAACGCCTCCCTTCCCTCCTGTGGGAATCATCGTCTGGGCGTGGGCGCAGTGGGGCGTGCTCACGGTGCGCCACATGCTCGGCGCGTGTATCGAGGGGGAGACGCTGATCGTTGCGCCACGGATTGCAGGGATTGCGCTCCCCCTGCGCGTAGGGAACGCACGACTGGAGATTATGGTGGAGGGCATGGAGCGGGCAACGCTCGATGGCCGCCCGATCCCGATGGAGCACGGGTCGGTACGGCTCTCCCTGCCCTTCAGCAACGGCAGCACTCTACGATTCACGTAGCGACGATTCCTGCCGCGTAGGGCCGCCATCATCGTGAGGGGAACGGGGATCTCGCACGACCACCACGCGTGCGCCGAACGCACCCCCGCTTCTAATTGTCAACGCGCGCGCCCAACTACAGAATCTCCCGCAGACGTTCCACCGCCTCGTGCTATCATTGCAGATTATGCGTTCTGCACCGCCATCCCTGTCGATTCGTACCCTTCTGGGCCTCCTCCCCACGCTCGCGATGCTTGCCGGATGCGGCGGCGGGACCACCGCCACACGCACCGCCGAGGTCGTACCACCACCGTCTCCGGTAACCCCGGGAGGGGACACTGTTCGCCCCGTCTACCTGCCACCGTGGAACTTCATGTCGCTCTCCACCGCAGGGGTTGACACGTTCCTCCTCGAACATCCAACCTTCGACGGGCGGGGTGTGCTGATCCTGATCTTCGACACCGGAATCGATATGTCGATTGCCGGGTTGCAGACCACGAGCGACGGACGCCCCAAGGTGCTCGACGCACTGGACTTCTCGAACTCCTGCGTCATCCGCTGCTCCCCTGCCACGGTCAAGCGCGAGGGTGGGTCGGTAACGGCGAGCGGCGGTGGTGTCACCATAAAGGACGTTGATGCGCTGACGCCAGCCCCCGGAACAGGAGACGTCTACATCGGAGTGTTGAACGAGTCGGCCTATCGCAACAGCTCGGTGCGCGACTTCGACGGCGACGGCTTCAGCACCACGCGATTCGGGGTCCTCCTCTACCGCACCGCAAACGGATGGCGCACCGCGCTCGACGCCAACGGCGACGGAAGTCTGCGCGGCGATACGGCCGTTGGCAGCTACCACGAGCGCCGCGAGTGGTTCCTTATCGCACAGCAGGATTCGGGGAAGTCACCGCTCACCTTTGCCGCCACCATCGACACGGCGGCGCGCAGCGTCAGCTTCCACTACGACATGGGGGGGCACGGCACGCACGTTGCGGGCATCGCCGCGGGACACAACATCAACGGCCAGGCGGGGTTCAACGGCATCGCCCCCGGCGCACAGGTGATCTCGTGCAAGTTCAGCGGCGACAGCGCAGGCGACAACACCGTCACGGGTTCGATGCTCCGCGCCTATCGCTACGCCGCGCGCGTTGCCGACTCGATGGCACAGTTCCACGTGCCGGTGGTGGTGAACATGAGCTTCGGCATCGGCTCGGCGCAGGAGGGGCAGGCGGAGATCGAGACCTACATCGACTCGCTCCTGCCGGAGCACCCCAACCTCTACGTCGTTACCTCGGCCGGCAACGAAGGGCCGGGCCTGAGCACCGTGGGGATTCCCGCAGCGGCACGCGAGATGATCACCGTGGGGGCGGCGCTTCCGCGCGGCATCGGTCGCGACGGCTACAATGCGGCCATCGACCGCGACATCATCTGGGACTTCAGTTCGCGCGGCGGAGAGGTGGACAAGCCCGACATCGTTGCGCCGGGAACGGCGGTGAGCACCGTGCCGCGCTACGCGTTCGAGGACCGCGAGAGCGGCACCTCGATGGCAAGCCCCTACACCGCCGGGGTGGTGGCGCTCCTGCTCAGCGCGCTGCGGCAGGAGGACTCGACCTGGACCCCAACGCAGCCAGCAATCAAGCGCGCGCTCCGCAGCGGCGCCCACCCACTCCCGGACTACGCAGCCGTGGAGCAGGGGGGCGGGATGCTCGACGTGCGCCGCAGCTACGCGCTGCTCCGCTCGTGGCACGCCAGCGGGTTCGCCAACGCACTCCGTCGCCGCTACGTTGTCTCCACCACCTCTCCCAACTATCCCGTCGGGTTTGGACCAACAGCGTTCTGGCGTACCGCCTGGACGCCGGACGAGGACTGGCGGCAGACCTTCCGCATCACCCCGCTTGCAAGCCAGAAGGAGCGGCGCGACGGCGACTTCCGTCCGTTCACCCTCGAGGCAACCGCCGACTGGCTGCGACCGGTGCAGAGCGTCGTCTACAGCCGCAACTTCGACCAGATGCAGGTCGATGTCCTCTACGATCCCACCAAACTCGAACGCCCCGGACTCTACAGCGCCCGCATCGTTGCGCGCCACGCTGGAGCCGAGGGTCCGGCCGGGAAGGGAGAGATCGAGTTCGAGCTGCTGAACACGATCATCGTGCCGTGGAAGCTCGGTCCTGCCAACCGCTACACCATCACCACCCCGCTCGACACGCTGGCGCCGGGAGTGATCCGCCGCCACTACATCGCGGTGCCGCCAGGCGCAGCGGCGCTCCGCTGCACCCTGAGCGTGCCCAAGGGTTCCCGCTCGAACGTAAGCGCCAAGATCGCGGGCCGCGAGGGGAACACGCTGGCCTACCTGCCACGGGCGCGCGGAGCTGACCGGGCCGAGGCGGAGATCACGATCCCTGTCGAGTCGATTGGGAACGGAGTGGTGGAGATCTGCGTACAGGCCGAAGCCTTCGAGGGTGGAGGCGCGCCCTCCCCCTACACACTCTCGGTTGCCGGCGTGATGTTCGATGTGCAGGCCTCGCTCGAACCCGTGAACGGAGAGCAGCAGCTTCGGCTCGACGTCGAGGCCACCGGGGTCGAGCCGATCCGAGCGGTCTACAGCTACACGCCGAAGGGGTTCATGCGGGTACGGAAGGAGACGCTGAAGCGGGACGTGGCGTCGATTCCGGTGACGATGCACCCGGACGACGGTGCGCTCTGGCTGACGGTGAAGCTCGCGCCGGAGGACTACATGCGCTCGACCGATATCATGCTGAGCATTGTTGACGAGACCGGAGCGCAGCAGGCACAACAGGCGATGAACGCGACCGAGGAGACGATCTTCCTCCCCAACTTCACCCGTGGCGACAGCAGCCGTCTCCGCCTCGTCGTCAACTATGGCGCGGCACGCGAGGGAGGAATCACGTCGCTTCCGGTCACGCTCATCGAGAAGCACGTGCGGCCTGCCGACCCGAAGCCGCTCGGTGGCTTCGGGCAGAGCGAGCTGTGGCCAGGGATCCAGCGGTCCTTCTACTCCCGGACGCTCTCACTTCCCACCATTCCCCCCGGCTTCACCCCCATCGTCGATGTCAGCGTGAAGCTCAATGGAGGGGAGGACCCGATTGTGCTGGAACGAGAGCTTCGATTGAGCCGATAGTGCGCTATGGCAGCGCGCCACACAACACCGCGGCTGCGCTGGTTGAAAACAACTGGAGAAATCGAGTTTTCGACATCGTCCCCGCACGAACTCTGCACTACGCACCAGGCACGCGTCAAACCCCATGAAAACCCTCCCTGCCCCCGACAGCAACGACGACGAGCGTGGTCTGACGCCGCCGCGCCGCCGCTTCGTGCTGAAGCGGAGCGAAGGCGCAGGCTCGGTGTTCAAGATTCCCTACGGGGAGGAACTGAACGCGGCGCAGCTCGCGGCGGTGGAGCAGCTTGAGGGTCCGCTGCTTGTCGTGGCTGGAGCGGGCACGGGCAAGACGCGCACCCTCGTCTACAGAGTGGCGCGGATGATCGAGTCGGGCATTCCGCCGGAATCGATTCTCCTGCTGACCTTCACCCGCCGCTCGTCGCAGGAGATGCTGCGGCGTGCGGCACTCCTGGTTGGAGCACGCGCCGAGCAGGTAACCGGCGGCACCTTCCACAGCTTTGCGAACCTCACGCTGCGGCAGTACGGCGGGACGATCGGGCTGAACTCGAACTTCACCATCCTCGACCAGGGAGATGCGGAGGATGTGATAAATCTCCTGCGCGGGCAGCGCGGACTCGACGCGCGCGGCATGCGCTTCCCCCGGAAGAACACCCTTGCCTCGATGTTCTCCGCCTCGATCAACCGGCTGCGCCCGCTTGTGGAGATTCTTGACGAGGAGTACCCGCAGTACGCTCGGCTCGCCGAGGAGATCGAGGAACTTGCCCGCGCCTACCGCGCCTACAAGCGCATCCACGGTCTGCTCGATTACGACGACCTGCTCGTTGAGTCGGTCACCCTGCTCGAAGAGCAGACGGAACTGCGCGCTCGGCTGGCGCGGAAGCACCGGTACATCATGGTGGACGAGTATCAGGACACCAACGCCCTGCAACATCGCATCGTGAAACTGCTCGGCGGCGAACACCGCAACGTGATGGCGGTGGGGGACGATTCACAGTCGATCTACAGCTTCCGGGGGGCGGACTTCCGCAACATCATGGAATTCCCCCGCGACTTCCCCGGCTGCACCGTTGTCACCATCGAGGAGAACTACCGCTCGGTACAGCCGATTCTGGACGTTGCAAACGAGGTGCTGGCCGGGGCTGCGGTCAGCTACGAGAAGCACCTCTACACTCGCCGCACCGGAGAGGAGAAGCCGGTCATCATCTCCTGTGCAGACGAGGCACTGCAATCGCAGTTCGTGGCGCAGCGGGTGCTGGAACTGCGCGAGGAGGGGGTGGAGCTGAAGGAGATTGCCGTGCTCGTGCGCTCCAGCTATCTCTCGTTCGACCTGGAGATCGAGTTGAACCGCGCCGGCATCCCCTACGCCAAGATGGGAGGCTTCAAGTTCATCGAGACGGCCCACGTGAAGGATATGATTGCCCACCTTCGCGTTGTGCAGAACCCCTCCGACGTCGTGAGCTGGAACCGCATCCTCCTCCTGCTCCCCGGCGTTGGCCCGCGCACGGCACAGCGCGTTGTGGACGCGGTGCTGAACGGACAGCTCCGGCTCGGCGCTGCCGGGGAGGAGACGGGGAAGGCGCTCGGCGGCGAGCCTGTGCAGCGGCTCCTTGCAACGCTCAACGCAATCAGCCCGGAGCGGATGACCGTTGCCGAGCGGGTGGACACCCTCACGCAGTACTACTCCCCCATCCTCCGAGGACACTACGACGACTATACAAAGCGACTCAAGGACGTCGAGATGTTCGGGGAGATCGCGGCACGCTACCGCTCGCTTCCGAGCTTCCTGAGTGACATGGCGCTCGAACCACCCTCCGAGTCGATTGTGGGGATGGAGTCGGGAGCCGAGGACGAACAGATGACGATCTCCACCATCCACTCGGCGAAGGGGCTGGAGTGGAACACGGTGTTTATCCTGTGGGCACTCGACGGACGCTTCCCCAGCATTCACGCGGCGTCGAGCCTTGACGCACTGGAGGAGGAGCGCCGCCTGATGTACGTAGCAACCACGCGCGCCAAGGACAGGCTGATCATCACCTACCCCATCAACATCTTCGACCGCGAGTCGGGGATGGTGCTCTCGAAGCCGAGCCGCTTCATCGCCGGCATACCGGACGAGCTTGCCGAACGCTGGGTGGTGGCGGATGAATAGCTCCGGCATAACGCAGGGTCGCAGCCGGCCCTGTGCCGGAGTCGAGCAATGCTTTATACGATAGTAGACGAAGCTGCTTCAAGGCTGCGACGGACAGCGTAGACGTAGCGACATCCACCTGCACTGCAAACACCATGCGCCCATCACCAACTCTCGACACCGCAATTGTTGGAAGCGGCATTGCCGGACTCTCGGCGGCGCTCACGCTCGTCCGCGTCTGCCGAAACGTTGCGGTCTTTGGAAGTGGCAGCCACCGCAACGCTGTGGCCGCGCACAGCCACAACTTTATCACGCGCGACGGCACCCCGCCCGACCAGCTCCTTGCATCGGCGCGCGCCGATGTGGAGCGCTACGGCGTGGAGGTGGAGGAGGAATGGGTGGAACGGATCGAACGTGATGGAGAGAATTTCGTTCTGGCGCTGCGTTCGGGGCGGACGGTAACGGCACATACGGTGATTCTTGCCACGGGAGTGCGCGATGTGCTCCCGTCGATTCCGGGGCTTGCCGAGGCGTGGGGTCGGAACGTCGTGCATTGTCCCTACTGCCACGGGTATGAACTGCGCGGGCGCACCACCGTGGTGCTCGGCCACACGGAGGATGACATCCACAAGGCGGGACTGCTGGCGGGCCTCACGCGCACCATCACGCTGTGTACCGGCGGGCCAGACGTGCTCGGAGCGGATGCGCTGGCGCTGTTGAGCGAACGCGGCGTTGCGGTCGATGAGCGCCCGGTGGCGCGCATCCGGCTCGAAGGAGAGGCGGCGGCTGCGATTGAGTTTGAGGATGGAGAGGAGCGCCCGTGCGGAGCGGTCTACATCACACCAGAGGTGCGGCTCAACAACGATCTTGCTCACTCGCTCGGCGTGGCGGTAGAGCACAAGAATCATCTCGTCAACTCGGACAAGGGACGTACCGGCGTGCCCGGCGTGTACGTTGCCGGCGATGGTTCGGGAAGCTCACACCAGCTTATTGCGGCTGCCGCTTCGGGGTTCGATGCGGCCTGTGCGGCCAACTCCGATCTTGTCGAGCGTGGGGCAACGTTTGGCAAGGGATAAGCCGGACCAGCGAAGGGGCGTCACCTTTGTGCTTGGAACAAAAGTTCATCGAGCCTTGGGAATGAGGAGCGAAGTCGGCGTGGGGAAGGCGCACAATCGATTCCTGTACCGGCCGCCGGCTCCACTCCTTCAATCCACTCATCAATTGGCCACAGGCGCTGGGTGCCGGCGAACGACACCACCAACAAACCGTTGCCCTCCCGCCCACCCCCGGACGACTTCCTCCGCATCGCCCGGCGTGGCGATCTCCACCGCTTCCCCCGGATCGGGAACACCATCGCGGCAAAGGCGGTACAGACGGTCGAGGCGAAGGGTTCGAGGACACGGCTGGTGGTGCAGCCGAATCCGGCAAGCGAGCACGCCGTGATGATGGTGCCGGAGCAGAGTGCGCTGCGGGTGATCCTCTACACGGTAACCGGGCAGGCGGTGGGAACTGTCGAAGGCCAGCTTGAGCGTGGTCGGCACAGTCTGCCGTGCAGTGTGGAGGACCTGCCAGCGGGGAGCTACCTGGTGGAACTGGGGGCAGGCCGCACCCGACTCACCCAGTGATTGATCGTGCGGCGAGACAGGTATTGCGACAACGAGCCAGCCGCATGAACAGTACAGACTGGCAAGAGAACTGCCCCTCGGTTCAGGTGAGCCGGAGGGCAGAATCACTTCGTTGAATGCCTGCAATGCGGCTATTGGCGCCGACGACTGGACAATGTTTTTTGACCTTGGAGGACTTCACATGATCACATGCGGCTTCAGGGTCTCGATTCTTCGCCAGAATCGCGACAATTCTCCGTGACCGTGCAACGCGAACTTCACAATTTGAACTTTGTCCAAACTAGAGCATTGAGGAAGTTTGCGGCACATTGATGGTGAATACCCGCTGCGCTGACTTCGATTCCTCCCCATGCCCCCTGTTCCCGCCGCCAGCATCGCTCATCGCCTCCTCACCGCAGCCCTTACGGCCGTTGTCGCGCTTGCGGCGGCAGGGTCGCTCCGTGCGCAGAGCGACGACGATGATCGCCCACCCGTCACCTCCGGCGCTCGATGGTACGACCGCATCAATCTTGAGGGAAGCGCCTCGATTGGCTACCACCACTTCGACTGGCAGACCGATACCGCCCGCCGCGACTTCGTCGACATCGAGCGGCTGACGCTGGAGGCAGAGGTGCAACTCTCGGAGAAGATCACCTTCGAAGCGGAGGTGGAGATCGAGCACGCCGGCACCGGCGCCACCATCGAGTTCGACAGGTTCGAGGAGTTCGGCGAGTTCGAGAGCGACGTTGAGAAGGGTGGAGAGATCCGGCTGGAGAAGATGCTGCTTGAGTTCGGCATCATCCCGGAGTTCAATCTCCGCGCGGGCTATCTCACAGTGCCCGTTGGGCAGGTCAACGTCCACAACGAGCCGCTCGACTACTTCACCGTCACTCGCTCCGAAAGCGAATCGTCAATGCTCCCCAACACGTGGAGCGAGGCCGGCATCGAGGCGTTTGGCAGGCTGGGCACGCTCCGCTACCGCGCGCTGGCCGTGACAGGTCTCGATGCAAGCGGGTTCAGCTCGGCCAACTGGATTCAGCGCGGACACCAGCTCCGCTTCGAGACGATCAACGCGGAGGACTTTGCGTTCGTGGGCGCGCTCGACTGGTCACCCACGCCACCGGTCAACGTGGGGGTGACGGGCTATATCGGCAACACCTCCGGCAACCGCCCCAAGCCCGACCTCACGGCCCCGGCAACGGTGACCATCGGCGAGGTTCACGCCTCCTATCGGCAGGGATCGGCAACCGTGCGGGGCGAAGTCGTCTACGGCACGCTCTCCGACGCCGACGGCGTGTCGCGCGCGAACCGCAACCTCTCGAACAACCTGAACGTGAAGCGCACCCCGGTGGGGAGTGCCGCGCTCGGCTGGTATATCGAGGGGGGCTACGACATCCTCCCCCTCCTCTCCGCCGACAGCACGTGCAGCCTTACGCTCTTCGCCCGCTACGACCACTACGACACGATGGAGAAGACTGCGGACGGCATCTTCAACAATCCGCGCTGGGAGCGCAACACCATCACCGGGGGAGCCAACTACCGTCCCATCGAGGATGTGGTGATCAAGGCGCAGTTCTCCCACCGCGAACTTGGCCTCGCCACCGCAAACATCGAGAACACGCTGTCGCTGGGCCTCGGTCTTGAGTTCTGATCATCCGTCACCCTATCTCACTTCACAGCACCATGAACCTTCTATCCCGTACCCTCCTTGCAGTTGTTCTGCCGCTCGCCGGTGGAGCGCTGCTCGCCGCCTGCTCCGATGACGAGCCGACCGGCCCCTCCACAGCAGTCTCCACGGAGTTGATCGACACGGTGCTTCGCACCTCGTCGAACGACGTCATTCTCGCCACCTACACCGACCTCAACCTGCGCGCAGGAGAGTTGAAGACGGCGGTGGACGCGTTGAAGGCGGCACCGGGCACCACCACGCTCGAAGCGGCGCGGCAGGCGTGGCGCAACGCACGACGCCCGTGGGAGCAGAGCGAGGGGTTCCTCTTCGGCCCGGTGGACGAGCAGGGAATCGACCCGTCGATTGACGACTGGCCGGTGAACTACGTGGACCTGGACAACGTAATGGCGAGCAGCGCAACGCTGACCAAGGAGTACGTGGACGATCTGGAGACGACCCTGAAGGGCTTCCACACCATCGAATACCTCCTGTTCGGCAACAACAGCACGAAGACCGTCAACGACTTCACCCCGCGCCAGTTCGAGTATCTGGTCGCGGTCACCGAGAGCTTCAAGGCGAAGACGACACAGTTGTATAGTGCCTGGTCCCCCACCGGACAGAACTTCGCCGACACGATTGCCCAGGCTGGGGCCTCGTTCAACACCCGCTATACCTCGCGCTCGCAGGCACTGCAGGAGCTGGTGAACGGCATGGCCGGCATCTGCAACGAGGTGGCAAACGGAAAGATCGCCGACCCCTTCACGCTGGAGGACCGGACCAAGGAAGAGTCCCAGTTCAGCAACAACTCGAACACGGACTTCGCCGACAACATTCGCAGCGTGCAGAACATCTATCTCGGCACCTACAACGGCGCTGGCACCGGTCGCGGACTGGGAGCAATCGTGGCGCTGCGCAATCCCACGCTCGACACCCGACTCCGCGCGGAGATCAGCGCGGCGATTGCGGCAATCCAGAACATGACCCCCTCCTTCGGCACGGCAATCATCAGCAACAAGGGGGCGGTTGAGGCAGCACAGAACGCCATCCTGACGGTGAAGCTCTCCCTTGAGAAGGATGTGCTTCCGCTGGTCCAATCACTGTAGGCAAGGGAACGAGGGTCGAGGATAACGGACCGGCGCGCTGCCGTCTCCGCTTTCCGCGGCCCTGCCCCTATTTTACGCGTCATGCCTCTTCTCTCCCGCATTCGTTCACAGGTTGCGCTGCTGGCGGTACTGCCGCTGGCAGCGCTCGCTGCGTGCGGAGAGACGGCCAGCCCGCCACCCGCCACCGTCGATGATCCGGCGCTCTCGGGGGGAGAGCTTACCGTCAGCGACATCACGAGCAACGCGTTCTCCACGCCTGCCCCGAATCTTGGCGGCACCTCGCTGGAGAAGCACAACGCCGGGGACGCGGCGTTCGAGGCAACCTTCGTGACGCGTCCCGCCATCGTCAACGGTGGACTTGGCCCGGTCTACAACCACACCTCGTGCATCGGCTGCCACGCACGCGACGGTCGCGGGCGCCCGCCGGCGGCGGGGGAGCGCTCCAGTTCGCTGCTGGTACGGGTGAGTATGCCGGGCGTGGGAGCACAGGGCGAACCGACTCCGGTGCCGGGGTTTGGCGGGCAGTTGCAGGACCGCGCAATTGTCGGAACCAGCGCCGAAGGCCTCGTGGCAATCGACTGGACCGAGGAGGCGGGAAGCTTTGCCGACGGCACCCCCTACAGTCTCCGCCGCCCCACCGTGAGGATTGCCTCCCCCTACATCCCGCTTCCCGGAGGGATGATGACCTCGGCCCGCATTGCACCGCCGGTGTTCGGGCTTGGCCTTCTGGAGGCGGTGCCGCTCACGGTCCTCTCGATGCTCGCCGACGAGGGCGACAGGGATGGCGACGGGATCAGTGGCCGGCTCAACGTGGTGTGGGACAGCCGTGCAGGTCGCGAAGAAGTCGGTCGGTTCGGGTGGAAGGCAAACACGGCAACGCTGCTGGAGCAGTGTGCCGCCGCCTACAATCAGGATATGGGCATCACCTCCCCCATCTTCCCCATGGAGTCGTGCCACGGCCAGGAACAGGCAGGCCCGCCCGACTCACTCCCCGATCTGGACGCCGCCACACTGGACGCGGTTGCGCACTATGTGGCAACCCTGGGCGTTCCGGCGCGCCGCGCCGTTGGCGATCCCGTCGCGCAGCGTGGTGAACGCCTCTTTGCCGAGGCGGGCTGCGGTGGCTGCCACATCGCAACGCTCCGCACCGGCAGCGCGGCGATTCCCGAGCTTTCCAACCAGACGATCCACCCCTACACCGACCTGCTGCTCCACGATATGGGAGAAGGCCTGGCGGACAATCGTCCCGACTATCGCGCATCGGGACGTGAGTGGCGCACAACGCCGCTGTGGGGCATCGGTCTCACGCATGTGGTGAACGGCCACACCTTCTTCCTCCACGACGGCCGCGCACGCTCGATACTGGAGGCAGTGCTGTGGCACGGCGGCGAGGCGGAGCGTTCGCGGGAACGGTTCCGCACGATGCACCGCGAAGATCGCGCCGCACTTCTCAGGTTTCTGGAATCGCTGTAGGGGAGTGGTAGGGTGGAGAGAAAAAACAGGGAGGGCATTCCGATCATCGCGGAATGCCCCTGCTTCGTTCAGCGGGGTGATGCCGAACAAAGCGACGTGCCACAACGGGCATCGCCACCTCTGTGCCGGAACGTGCTGGTACTGCTCCGCCCACGGAGTGAACGGAGAGGCTCTAGCCGTTGAGCACGTTCAGCGGCTGGAGAGCGTTGTCGAGCGGGCGCGAACGGCGGCCCACCGACTGGGCAGAGAAACGTGAAGTGAGGAGAGGCGGCGGCCAAGACCGGAACGAAGCAGCGAGACGGTGAGGAACAGGGAGAGCAGGATACAACCGATGATCATTGCGGTTCCCGGTGGAATTGGGGTGTAATTCGCTTCGAGAGATGCTCGGGAGAGCACAGGGAGGGAGAGTGTCCCGCGTGTAGCGGAGACGGCACCCAAAATAAGGAATGTTATTCCATTGTAGCGAGGCGTATCGACCGCAATGTAAAATTTTTAGTGCCTGTAGACTTGGCGGACCCAGACCAAGACAGGATGGAGCGTGGGGCACCTTGCGAAAACGGCCAAAGCAGATAACTTCGTTGCTATGTCCTCGATATCGGATTTCGGGGACACCATAGAAGGTGTTAAAGCATGACCAAGCGCGTTCTCCACGTTGTCACCAATGTTGCCCACTATACCAATCCCGGCGAGCCAACCGGGTTGTGGCTGTCAGAGTTGACGCATGCCTATGATCTCTTCGCCACAAAGGGCTATGAGCAGCGCATCGTGAGCCCCAAGGGTGGCGTATCTCCCCTTGACCCGCGCCCCCTCAAATGGCCGCTTCTGGATGCCTCGGCCAAGGCGTGGCTTGCCAACGAGACCCGTTTGACACTGTTGTCTTCGACTGCCCATCCCGACGAAATTGACCCGGCGGACTACGACGCGATCTACTTCACAGGCGGTCATGGCGTGATGTGGGATTTTCCCAACGATGAAGGACTTCAGAGAATCACGTGCGGCATCTGGGAACAAGGTGGTATCGTCGCCTCGGTGTGCCATGGCTATTGCGGCTTGCTGAACACGAAGTTGTCTGACGGGAGCCTGCTGGTCGCTGGCAAGCGTATCACCGGATTTTCTTGGACAGAGGAAGTCCTGGCCAGGGTCACCAAGAAGATACCCTACAATGCTGAGGCGGAGATGAAGCTGCGTGGGGCACTATACCAGAAAGCCTTCCTGCCGTTTGTTTCGTATGTCGTCGTCGATGGTCGATTAGTAACCGGCCAGAATCCGCGGTCGGCCAAGGCAACGGCCGAGCAAGTGGCAGCTCAGCTCGGACAGCAGCGTTGAGCACTCTCATGAAGCGGGCGTGAATGGGAGACATGGTTGCCTACGAGACGGTTGCCCATCTGATTGCCGGTCTGAAGAGACCCGAACGAAGACCAAGGCCCGTATCGGAAAAGGAGGCACCCTTCCGAGTAGTATGCATGCTCAGGGAGTACAGGTTTGTGAAGTATATGAAGTGCTGATTTTTTTTGACATCCCTGCGCTCGCTGCCCTGCCATGCACCACCACGAGCATGCCCTGTCAGCGCCGCGTCCCTCCCACCTCCCAAAGCACACCGGAACGCTCCCGCTGCTGCCAGCGTCCGCACCGGGCGTCCGTGTCGAGGTCAGGGTTCTTCCGTGCCATTCCCGATAAGGGAGCGATCATCCTGGTTCCCGCGGCGAAAGCGCAGGAACCACTGATACGCAGCGTGGATGGCCGGGAAAGGGGGTGAAGTGCTCAATGGTTCAGAGAGCACCGGGCCGCTCCTACTCCCCTCGCCGCCGAGCGCGTGCGGTGGGCTGTGCAGCAAGAGGATCATCGGGCCAGTGATGCTTCGGATAGCGCCCGCGCATCTCACGGCGAACGTCGGCGTAGCTGCCGCGCCAGAATCCGGGGAGGTCGCGCGTGAGCTGCATGGGCCGCCCCGCAGGGGAGAGGAGGTGGAGCAGGAGGGGCACACGCCCGCCGGCAACGCGCGGCGTTTCCGACGCACCGAACATCTCCTGCAACCGCACCGCGAGCACGGGCGCTTCGGGATTCGTGTAGTCGAGGGGGAGGCGGGAGCCGCTCGGCACGGTGATGTGCGCTGGTGCCAGAGCGTCGAGCTGCGCACGCTGCGACCAGTCGAGGAGAGAGGCAAGGCGAGGTTCCAGATCGAGTCGGTCGAGATCTGCGAGCCGCTGCACTCCGTGGACCGCATCGCCGAGCCAGAGATCGAGGGTATCGAGCAGCACGCCATCGGAAAGGTCGGGCCAGTGTTCGGGGTCGATGTGGTGGAGGAACCGAACGCGGTCGAGAAAAGAGCGGGCACCGCGCGACCACGGCAGCACCAGCAGCCCACGCTGCCGAATGCGGTCGAGCAGCAGCGCCGCAACGCGCTCGGAGCCGGGATGTTCCAGCGGGCGCTCGCGCAACACCAGGGCACCGAGCCTCCACACCGCACGCGCCAGGACCGACTCACCTCCCTCATCCCACACGATCTCCTCGCTTCGCTCGATCTGCCCGGCGAACTCACGCTCGATCTCCTCAAGCGTGATCGGCGCCGCCAGGGCAATGCGCGCCTCACCGCTGGTGCCGCTGAGTTCCGCAACTGCGAGCCATCCCGCGCGCGCAAGCACATCGTCCGCGCCGAGCCGTGCGGTGCGTCCGTTGCGGAGAAGGAAGCGCCCTCCTCCACGCGCCACCGCAATCCGGTCCGGATAGGCGAGCGCTACAAGCAGACCAACACTCCCGGCATCATCCCCAACGCGACCCTCCCCGCTGCCAATCTCTGCACGCAGCCTCTGGCGCCAGTGCCGCATCCGTTCGCGCGCAGCACGCAGCGCCGCGCTCTCGACTTCCCCCTCTCCCCCACCAGAGAGAAGCGGATCGAGCCGAAGGTGAAGGTCGGCAGGGACAGCTCCGCCTGCGGTGCGCAGTATGTCGCGCTCCCCGAGGAGCGCGGCAAGAGCACACGCAACACGACCAGCACCTGACGCCGCACCTCGCAACAGAAGATGGGCGACACGTGGATGCGCGCCGAGCGCCGCCATCGTTCTTCCATGCGGAGTGATCCGTCCCCCCCCGTCGAGCGCGCCGAGTTCACCGAGCAGTTCGCGCGCACGACTGTAGGAACCGGGGTTGGGGGGATCGAGCCAGCGGAGTTCCACCGGATCAGCAGCGCCCCACGCGGCAAGGTCGAGCGCAAGGGGCGCAAGGTCGGCGTGGCGGATTTCGGGAGGGCGGCGCTCGGGGAGCGTTGCGTGGTCGGCATGGGTCCAGAGCCGGAGACAGAGACCAGGCCCCAGCCGTCCCGCACGACCGCGACGCTGGTCGGCGGCATCGCGAGAGACCGGAAGGGTTTCCAGCCGCGACATCCCGCCGCGCGGATCGAACCGGGGGACGCGCGCACGCCCGGCGTCGATCACCGTTCGCACACCATCAATCGTGAGGCTGGTCTCGGCAATTGCCGTGGTGAGCACCACCTTGCGGCGTCCCGGAGGTGACGGGGCGATGGCTCGATCCTGCTCTGCGCCCGGCAGGTCGCCGTAGAGCGGGAGGATATCGACAGGAACCGGAGACTCGGGCGGCTGCTCGTCGAGGAGACGGAGAACGCGGCGAATCTCCGGGGCACCGGGCAGGAAGGCGAGGATGTCGCCAGCCTGGCTGTGCACCGTGTCGCGCACCGCGGCGGCCACCGTGCGCTCGATCGTTCCCCCGGGAGCGCTCGAAAGGTAGCGCGTTTCAACGGGGAACGTCCGCCCCTCGCTCCGCACCACCGGGGCATCGTCCATCAGTTGCGCCAGCGCAGCGCCGTCGAGCGTTGCGGACATTGCAAGGAGGCGGAGATCGGGGCGCAGCAGTTCGCGCACCTGAAGGAGCAGCGCGAGGGAGAGATCGGCCTGGAGACTCCGCTCGTGCGCCTCGTCGAGAATCACGAGTCCGACACGCTCCAGGGCTGGATCGCTCTGCACGGCGCGCACGAGCATCCCCTCGGTAACGACCGTCACGCGCGTGCGCGGACCCACGGCGCTCTCCATCCGCATCCTGTACCCGACACGTTCGCCCACAGCCTCACCGAGCAGCGCGGCCATCCTGCGAGCGGCGGCGCGGGCAGCAAGGCGACGGGGTTCGAGCATCACGATGCCGCGGCCGGCAAGCCACGGCTCATCGAGGAGGGCCAGGGGAACGAGCGTTGTTTTTCCGGCACCGGGAGGTGCCTCGAGCACCGCAACTCCCCGATCAGCCAGGGCTGCACGAAGCGCAGGGAACACTTCGGCAACGGGGAGATTGACAGAGGGGGGAGAGGCCATGGAGCGATACTACGGGATACGCTCGAAAAGCCGCAACATCTCGGTGCGGTCAACTTCGCGATAGCGCGTATCGAGGACAGCGGCGCACACCGGCGTGGAACGCAGCGCAACGAGCACATCTTCGTCACCGTTGCTGAAAAGCCCCCGCTCGCCGACCTGTATCACAAGAAAGCGGGGGAGGCGTTCCACGAGAAACTGCTGCGCTTCCTTCTTCCACCGCTGCGGAGCGAAGGGAGCGGAGTACATCGCGGAGTGCACGATGCGCATGGTCGGCATGATGCCACAGCGGTCGTAGATCGTTCCGGCATCGCCCGACAGCACGAACAGCTCATCGCCGGCAACGCGCCGCGCCCGGACATACCCTGCAAGCTTCTCCGCCTGGGTGTAATTCTCATCGCGAACGATCTGCGGAAGGATATTCCGCCCCGTCATCCGAGCAATGCTCTTGATCGAGACCGCCTCCGTTCGCCACAGCGCGGTTATCAGCGGCGAGAGATACAGCGCAGTGCCCGCAGCAGCAACCAGCACCGCAGAGCGGAGTGCCCGTGAGGGGTGGAGCAGGGGGGCAGCGGCGATGCGGCGCACGGCCCACACACTGCCGAACGCAGCCATCACGGTCATGAACGGCAGGAGTCGTTTGAGTTGATAATGGAAGCGTGCCTCGAACACGACCGATACCAGCAGCAGCACGAAGAAGAGCACCGAGGCACGAATGAGGCGCACAACGCTGGAAGGCTCCGACATCGGTCCGTTGCGTGCCAGCACCCGCGCGCCCATCCCCACCCCCAGTGCGGCGGCAATGCTGAAGAGCAGGGAGAAGCTCTCGTTGAATGTCCAGGGCAGCACCGAGGTCAGGTTCTTGATCATGTGCCCCTGGCCGGTCAGACTGCTCGCGGTATAGCTGGTGGTAAAGGACCACACCTCCCGATAGGCGTCGAACACACCCGGCAGTGCCATATACCCGACGAATGGGAGCATGGCAAGCAGCCACCCTCCCGCTACCCAGCCGATCATCCGAAGCCGCTCGGCAACCGAACCTCCGGTGAACCAGACGAGAAGGAACGTTCCAGCCAGACCGATTCCGAACGAATACTTCAACAGCGTGAGCGCACCCATGCACAGCCCCGCACCGAGGAGCCAGCCCTGTGTGCGGCGGAATCCCGCCCCCCAGATCGCCGGCAGCGCGAAGAGGCCGACATAGCTCTCGGTTTCCGACTGCGCAACCTGTGCGAGAAGGATGAGAACATAGACGACGATTGCCAGAGCCGCAGCGAGTTCGCCCCCCTTCACCCGCTTCACGAGCGTCCACAGCATCCAGCAGGTGGCAAGCTGCAACACCACGTCCATGACACGAATCGAGAACGCTCCCTCCCCAAGCACTCCAATGGCGCCGGCATACATGTAATAGATCAGCGGCGGCTTGATGTCGATGATGTCGCGATAGAGCAACCCGCCGTCGAGCAGCTTTCGCGCAACGATGTAGAAGATTCCCTGGTCAGGCCCCATCTCCATCGCCAGTGTCGGGAGAAGCAGTACTATCACGACACCCCAGACAAGAGAACGTCCGGCCCAGCCGAGATGGGCCGGATTCTCTGGATCTGTCAGTGCAGCGACGCGACGACGCAGACGGGATGGAGCTTCGAGAGTGGATCGACCAGGAGAGGCAGGTTCTACCATTGTACACGGGGATAGAGGAAACGGAAGAGGTCGAAGATAGGCAACAGTGTCTACAGGACATCGGAAGGCAAACGGTAGCTTCGTGGCATGACCTTCGCACTCCAACGGATCGGCATCGTGCGCTCCACCTTCACCGAGCGACGCCACACCCCACACCAGCCGGGCATTCCCAGCACGGCAGCGGGGACACCCGACCCCACCGCGACACGCGGACGGGTGGTGCTCGACCCAATCGAGGGAATCGAACAGGCGCTGGCGGATATCGAAGGGTTTGAGCGCATCTGGCTGATCGTTCTTTTCGACCGTGTTGAGGGGTGGAGTCCGAAGGTTCTTCCACCCCGCGGCGGACGCACACGGCGCGGAGTGTTCGCCACGCGCTCGCCGCATCGCCCGAATCCCATCGGACTCTCGCTCGTGCAACTCCTCGGCGTGCGCCACCGCACACTCGATGTGGAGGGACTGGACCTTCTCGACCGCACACCGGTGCTCGACATCAAACCCTACCATCCCACGGCCGAAGCACACCCCAAGGCGCGCGCGGGCTGGCTCGACGAGATTGTGGAGAACGCCTACACTGTGGTCTGGAGTCCTGAATCAACGGACCGGCTCGCTCTGCTTGGAGAGCGGGGGAGAGAGATCGAGAGTGTGGCAGCAGGCGTGCTGGCGAACGATCCCCGCCCCCACCCCTACCGCCGTGTGCGGCGCGGAGAGGATGGCCGGTTCGAACTGGCACTGCAATCGTGGCGCGTCGTGTTCACCGTGCAGGGAACGCTCGTGAGTGTTCTCGCAGTTGAGAGTGGCTATACGCCGGAGGCCGTTGCGACCGCACCGCCCGGCACGCTCCACGACGATGCGCTGCATCGACTGGTTGGAGGAAGGGCGCGGCGGCAACTCGACGGTTGACGCACAACGGTTGTGGTGGACCGTCTCGGGCACGAGATGGGTGGAGGCGGAGTCTCACCTTACGATTCCTTCCGCACGGCATCTGTCCCCCTCACGGCGGTCGCCGCGAGCGGCCAGCCACGTTCCTCTCTTCTTCTCCCCTCTTCATCCTCGCTCCCCTTCTTCATGCCCGACATCGCTACCGCACACGACGCCCACCTCTCGCTGTGGCAGTCCGCCGTTGATGCCGCAGCAGTGGCCGAAAAGCAGGCGACACCCACCGACGAGACACCTCACCCTGCGGCAGTTGCCACGGCTGCCGTGGTGGAATCCAAAGACCCCTGCGTTGACTGTGAGAAGAATGGGCTGCCACACCACGATGGAGAACTTGCAACCCTGAGCGCCGCGCACTTCCAGCTCGCCGAGGCGGAGGCGGCACAGAACCCCATCGACCAGCGCATTGCCGAGAGGATCATCGCCACATCGGGACTCCACGACGCCCCCGCAGGCTCGATCTTCCGCACCGCCGTCGGGATGTTCAAGGTCTTCGTCGGCAAGCTCAACCGTCCGGTCTACCGCAACTGGAAGGAGGAAGGCGGGGGCAACATTGGCTACTCCACAATCGAGTGGCGTGTACCGGCACGGGGACGGGTGGCAATCCTCAGCGACTGGGGCACCGGCTACGCCGATGCCGAAGCGGTGCTCCGCGCGGCGTGTGCGTTCGACCCCGACGCCATCCTCCATCTTGGCGACATCTACTTTGCGGGAACAGAGTTCGAGTGCAGGCTGAAGTTCCTGGACCCAATGCGGCGCTACGCCTTCAAGGGGGGGCCGGGAGGCGAGCCGATTCCGGTGTTCACCACCGCCGGAAACCACGACTACTACAGCGGCGGCGCGGGTTTCCACTGGCTGCTCGACAACCTCAACGAGGGGGCGCAGCGTCAACCCGCCAGCTACTTCTCGCTCCGCAGCGAGGATGACGGCTGGCAGTTCCTGGCGGTGGACACCGGGTTCGACTCGCGCCACGATGTGATCTACTCCCACCAGTTCGGCTCGATTCCCCAGCCGGACGAAGTCGAGTGGATGGCGCACAAGTTCGACACGTTTCCAGGACGAACCGTTCTCCTCTCCCACCACCAGGCGTTCAGCAACCTGAGCCGCATGGGTGGCGACGAGGACGACCGCAAGCCGCCGTTCGACGCGGTGAACAAGCGGCTGCTCGCCATCGTCGAGCCGTACGTGGAGAAGATCGCTGCGTGGTTCTGGGGCCACGAGCACAACCTGATGGTCTACAAACCGTGGAACGGCATTCGCGCCCGCTCGGTGGGGCACTCGGCGCGTCCGGTCAAGGTGCGACAGATCGAGGAGGAAGCGAGCTACGCCTACGCCGTCGAGGAGGCCCGACTCAGCGAGCGCGGCGAGAGCGGCTACCTGAATCACGGCTTCGAGATCATCGATCTTGGTGGCCGCGGCAACCCGGCACAGGTGTCGTACTACGAGGTGCTGGAGAGCGGAATGCCGCGGCTGGTGTATCGGGAGGAGGTGGCGTGATTCACTGCACAGCGTGCACGTGCCTGGCTGAACCGGCAAGCCCGCTCGAACGTGCTTCGGCGGCGGTGCAGGGGAGCGCCGTGCACCCTATTCTGCACCCTGCTCCATAGACCTGTTTTTCAGTCGCCCGTGTCGTACAGGATTCCTATCCTTCAAGCACCCGAAAGCTGACACACACATCCATCTCTCTCATGCCCTCCCCCAGCTACTGGCTCGTAAAGTCCGAACCCGACTGCTACTCGATTGACGACCTCGCGCGCGACGGCGAGACGTACTGGAGTGGCGTACGCAACTATCAGGCGCGCAACTCCATGCGCGACGGAATGCAGCCGGGTGATGGTGTTCTTTTCTATCACTCAAGCACCGAGCCGATGGGGATCGTGGGGCTTGCCACGGTGTCGCGGGCGGCCTATCCCGACCACACGGCGCTCGATCCAGACGACGACCACTACGATCCACGCCACACGCCCGATACGCCGGTATGGATGATGGTGGATATCCGATTCGACCGCAAGCTCGATCCGCCGATCACCCTTGCGGAGCTGCGCTCGAATCCCGCCCTCACCGACATGGTGGTGCTCCGCCGTGGCAACCGTCTCTCCGTTACTCCGGTGACGCCGGAGGAGTGGCGGACAGTCGTTGCGATGCGCCCATGACCTCCCCACGCCGCGCCTCCTCCAGAGGTGCTGGAACGAGCGCGTGGGGAGCGTTCCTCGCCTGCCTCATCGCCGGCTCGCTCCCCCCCGCCTACGCACAGGTACGTTCCTGCGACATCGAGCACTACGAGGCAGAACTCACTGTTGATCCCGGCCACAAACGCATCAGTGGGAGAACAGGGATCATATTCACGGCAACGGAGGATCGCTGTAGCGCAATCACGCTCGACGCACACGCGATGAGCTTCTCCTCGGTGCGGATCGACAACAGGAGGTGCCGTTTCACTGCAACGCAGGACTCGGTAACGGTGGTGCTTCCACGCACACTGCGTCGTGGAGACCGAGCGAAGATGATCCTCGTCCACGAGTCGCGCCCGACACGGGGAATGAACTGGAGCGACAGCCTCGTCTACACCTCGTTCCACACCAACGGCTGGCTCCCCTGCTCGATGCTCCCCTCCGATCACGCCACACTTCGGCTCAATCTCCGCATACCCTCCGCGCTCGAAGCGATCGCCACCGGAAGCCCTGTGGCGCACGACACAATCAGGGCTGCGTGGAGGCACTGGACGTTCGATCTCACCGTTCCCTCTCCCGCCTACACCTTCGGATTCATCCTCGGCCGCTTCAAGGGACGGACGACACAGCGCCACGGAGCCTCCACCATCCTCACCTACTCAACCCAGCGCGACTCTATCGCGCTCGACTCGATTGCCGGAAGCATGATCGGTGCGGTGCGCTTCTTTACCGAACGTTCCAGACTCGAACTTCCCTATCCTTCCTACACCCAGGTGTTCGTGCCGGGCGATGCCCAACAGGAGATGGCGGGGATGGCAGCACTCTCCGAAGAGTATGGGGATGACCTTCTCGCCGATCCGCGCGAGGACTGGCTCTCGGTGCACGAACTTGCACATCAGTGGTGGGGCAACCGCATCACCTGCCACACCTGGTCCGACATGTGGCTGCACGAGGGGATGGCGACCTTTATGACCGCCGCGTTCAAGGAGGAGCGGTGGGGGCGCGCGGAATACGAGCGAGAGATGGTGCTGGCACGGTGGCGCTACGAACGTGCCCGCGCCACCGGAGCAGAGCACGCCCTCCACTTCACGCGGTGGAGGACGCCGGAGGAGGCGAACGACGTCTACACCTACTACAAGGGAGCGCTCGTGCTCCACTACCTCCGCTTCGTTGTCGGCGAGCAGGCATTCTGGGACGGCCTTCGCATATTCTCGCACGACCATGTCGGAGGCAGCGTCACCTCCAGCGACCTGCGCACTGCAATGGAGGGAGCATCGGGTCAGTCGCTTGACACCTTCTTTCGCGAGTGGGTCATCTCGGATACCGCACCACGACTCCACGCAACATTCCGCGTTGCAAGCGACAGCGTCGTTATCAACCTTGCTGATGCCGCGGGAAGACCTGCGAGGGCGGCGATGATGGTTGCGGTGGAAACCACCGGCGGCAGAAGCCAGCACCGGGTGGATGGGGTGGGCGGCATCGCCATCCCTGTCACACTTGGCGACACCATACTCTCGGTGCGCATCGATCAGGGAGGATACCTTCCTCTACGGGTCGAGTACGAGCGTCCTCTCTCGATGCTCCTCTACCAGGCGGGGCACGAACCCGATGTCGCGGGTCGCGCCGATGCACTGCTCGCCCTCGGAACGATGCGGACATCGCTCAGCGCCGATGAGAACGACAGGGTGCGCAGCGCCCTCGACGAACGGCTCCAGAACGACACATCGCGACTGATTCGGCAGCTGGCGCAGAGGATGCGCGACGCACGATAGCGGTCGAACGCTCCCCCGTTCCCTCTCTCCGCCAGCGTCGAACCGCCTCCCCTCTGCACAGAAACAATCGAGGGAATACGGCTGCCAGGCAGACGGAGCGGAACAGACTGCCCCTCGCTGTGGTTCACGATACCAGGCCCTGTTCATCACTCATCGATCGACGTTCACCCCATCTCGTCGATCCCAGACCCAGGACGCACTATGGAAATCTCTCTCCTCCGCGACATTCTCATCGTCCTCGGCCTCTCGGTCATCATCCTGCTGGTCTGTGCACGAGTCGGCGTGCCGTCCATTGTCGGGCTGCTCGTTACCGGCGTTATCGTTGGACCGCACGGGTTCGGCCTTCTTCACGCCACGCACGAGGTGGAAATGCTGGCCGAGGGAGGAGTGGTGCTCCTCCTGTTCACCATCGGTATGGAGTTCAGCCTCACCAAGCTCTTCAAGATCGGCAGGATGGTGATGGTGGGCGGAGCGCTCCAGGTGGGGTTGACCATCGCCGTCACGTGGGGGCTTGGTGAGCTTTTCGGCCTCCCCTTCGACCAGGCGCTCTTCCTCGGCTTTCTCGCCTCGCTTAGCAGCACCGCCATCGTGCTGAAAGCATTGCAGGAGCAGACGCAGATCGAGAGTCCGCACGGACAGATGGCGCTGGCAATCCTGATCTTCCAGGATATCGCCGTGGTGCCGATGATCCTCGCCGTGCCGATTCTTGCGGGAACGGGAGCGATGGACATCACGATGATCGCGGTACTCCTCGGCAAGATTCTCGGCGTACTCGTCTTCGTCTGGCTGGCAATGAAGTTCATCGTCCCCTGGCTGCTCCACCAGATCGCCCGCACGCGCAGCCGTGAGCTGTTCGTTCTCTCGGTGGTGGTGCTCTGCTTCGCCATTGCGTGGCTGACCGCGAGCGTCGGCCTTTCGCTCGCGCTCGGCGCGTTCCTTGCAGGACTCATCCTCTCGGAATCGCCCTACAGCCACCACGCGCTCGGCGGCATCATGCCGTTCCGCGACGTCTTCACCAGCCTCTTCTTCGTCTCAATCGGCATGCTGCTCGATCTCGACTTCCTCGTTGCCCATCCAGTGGTGATCGGCCTTGCGGTGGTCGGCGTGGTGATCGTGAAGTCCGGGGTGGTGACGGTGACAGGTCTCGCCCTGAAGATGCCGCTGCGCAACGCAACACAGGCCGGACTTGCCGTTGGCCAGGTGGGAGAGTTTGCGTTCGTTCTTGCCAGCAGCGGCCTTGCGCTCGGGCTGATCGGCGGCGATCTCTACCAGGGATTCCTCGCTTCGAGCGTGCTGAGCATGGCGATCACTCCGCTGATGATCGGCATAGCGCCGCGCGCGGCAAAGGCGATGCAGAAGACGATAACCCCAAAGGGACAGAAGACCCCGCCACCGGAACTCGACGCAACAGCCGAGGAGAAGAAGCTGAGCGACCACATCGTTGTGATCGGCTTTGGCTTCACCGGCCACAACATTGCGCGCGCAGCACGTTTCGCCGGCCTGCGCTACACGGTGATCGAGAGCAACGCCATCTCGGTGAAACGCGAGGCGAACGCCGGAGAGCCAATCTTCTATGGAGATGCCACCTACACCTCGGTGCTGGAGCATGCACAGGTGGAGAATGCGCGAACGGTGGCAGTGGTGATCAACGACCCGATTGCCACACGGCAGATCATCCAGACGGTACGGGAGATGAACCCCGACGTTCACATCATTGCGCGCACCCGATTCGTGCGGGAGATCGGCCCGCTGCGTGAACTTGGCGCAACACAGGTGATTCCAGAGGAGTTCGAGACATCCATCGAAATCTCCTCGCGAATCCTTGCACAGCACCTTGTTCCGCGCGAGACGATTACCTCGTTCATCGAGGAGGTGCGCCGCGACGAGTACCAGATGTACCGCAACATCAGCGAGCCAACAGCGTCGCTCACCGACCTGACGTGGACGCTTCCCGACGTTGAACTCGGCACCGTGGAGGTCCATCCCGGCTCACAGCTTGCCGGAAAAACGCTGGCCGAACTCGATCTGCGCCGCCGCTACGGCGTAACGCTGCTGGAGGTGCGGAACGGTGAGGAGCGAACGGTGAACCCGGCAGGGGACACAACGCTTCAGGCGGGGGATGTGATCGTGGTGGTGGGCAACGCGCGCAAGCGCAGGCGGCTCGCCGGACTTGCCGGCGGTGAAATGACCGCCGAGACACGAACAGGGTTGGAAGCGCGGCACTGACCTTCTCCTCGCATTCCGTACCGACTCCATTGCCTTTCCTTGTACACAGGGGCGTCCAACTGGACGCCCCTGTGCCTCTACACCTGTACTCTCCCTCCCACGGCAGCGTGTCCCCGCACGCCCTCCTCTCAACGATCGCACGCTCAACACCCTACAGACTTCCCATCAACGGCTTCAGGTACTCCCAGCCCTCGCCGTGAAGGTCCGTCCAGCTGAAACCGTCCTCCTCGTTGCCCGGCATGATAAAGACGGCATCGCCAAGGCTGGCGTCGAAGTCGATGAGGCCCACGGCGTCCACCAGCTTCTTGAAGCCGACCGGTGAGAAGTATTCCTCCTCGGGAATCGCGTTGATCGCCTCGTGCAACTGCATCAGCGATGGAGCCTCCTCCAGCAGAAAGGCCATCGACACAACCACGTAGTTCCGCTCGCTGCTGATGCGCTCCGTCTCCTCGGCGCTCTCCACCGTCTCCTCCTCCACAATCGACATCGCCCCCTCGATCTCGGCCACCCACGACTCGAACTCCCCCACCGCCTCATCGCCGTCGGTGAGAAAATCCCAGTACCCGTACTCCATGAACGGAATGCTCTCGTGCAGCAGGGCTGCTATACGTCTGTAGAAGAGAAACTTCTCGCCGGGCGACTCGACATGGCCCGGCGCACCGATCACCCGGTGCAGGCTTGCGCGCAGCTCATCTTCGGTTCCAACGTTTATGGCGCACTGGAAGCCGAAGAACAGGGGATCGCCCTCCTTGCGCGAACTGAACCACGAGGAGATGTTCGAGAAGAAACCGCGACGATTCATAGGAAGATGAGAGGTTTGAGGAGGTCAGGGAAGGGAGACGACACACCGAGCATGGCAGGGGCAGAAGGGGGTGCAGCGAAGGAGAGAAAGGACAGGCCAGAGAGTTCGCTCTCGCCTGCCCTTCCCTGAACAACTCGCCCGCACCTCTGGCCTGGGCCTCAGCCGGAATAGCTTCCACCGCGACCGTAGCTCCCGCTCCGACCCGAAGAGCTGCGTCCCGAGGAGCTGCGGCTGTAGCTGCCATAGCTTCCCGAGCGGATGCCGGTCGTGCGGCCGGTGCCGTCTACGCGGGTGGAGACACGGCCGAACCCGGTCGGCTTTGCGCGTCCCACGCCCGAGGCGCCGCCTGTGGTGCGCGAGGCGAACATCGTTGGACGTGGCGTTGGAGTATAGCTCCGTCCTGTCAGGTTCGTTGCTGGAAGACGAGTCATCGCCGGCGCACTGTAGCCGACGAACACCGGATAGTGGTAGAAGAACCACGGCGAGAACATCGGCCCACCACCGTAGTAGTAGGTGGAGTGGCGCACCGTTGTCGTTCCGGCTGTGGCCATTGTCGAATCTGACGTTGCATTGGGGTCGGGAGTGAAGTCGCTCAGGGCAAAGAGCGAGACGTTGATTCCCTTCGACTTGTAGGCGGTGAAGTCCTCGTTCAGGTCGTCCCGCTCGTTGCTGTTGCTCGAATCGGGCACAGCGTACAGAACGCTTGTCACCCCCAGCGACGCCAGCTTGTCCGCCGGTGGCACCTTCGCCATATAGCGATTGTCGAACTGGCTGTCGGCGTCGGTGTAGGAGGCAAGGCGGTTGCCATCGAGCACCATCACGGCGGGAGCATTTGCCGAACGCTTTGCGGCGTTGGCCTGAACCTCACCTGCATAGTAGAGCAGGGCACCGAGCGTTTCGTGGGCCTTCACGACACCGAGCGGATGAGGCCAGTTGTCGAAGGTGATGATCGGGTCGGCAACGTCGCTCAGTGCGGCAGCGTAGGCAACAGCCTCGGGGCCGGGAATGTCAACAACGATCAGCGTCTTCCCCGGCTCCTTCGTCTTCTTCAGAATCTCCTTCATGCCGAGTCCGCGGCCGTAGGCTGCCTCCATTGCAGCGGTGTGCACCGGACCGATCTGCCCGCGCAGCGATGCCTGGTCGAGCGACTGCGCAAGCGTTGCCACCACGTAGGGCTGCCACGTCGCGTTCTTCGGTCCCCACGCTTTCAGCAGCTCGGTTGGCTTGGCAAAACTGCTCCAGTTCATTCCCCCCTGGCTGTCGGAGGTGGCCTTCCCGGTAAAGGTCAACGACTTGTCGGTGGAACCGGCGTTCCACCCCATCTTCTTCTGTAGTTCCAGCGCGTCCTGATCGACGTCCGTGCCGTCATCCTCACCACCATCATCGTCACCGCACCCTGCAAACGAGAGCGCGCCGCCAGCGGCCAGGAGCGACGCCGCACCAATCGCGGCGATACGCACCCCTGCCTCGCGACGCGTCAGCGAACGCTGCCACCAGCCGGCCCCGACCTTCTCGTGTTCGATCTGCCCGCTCGATTCGTTCAGATTCTCCGGTTGCCCGGTCTGCTCCAGATGATTGCTCATGGTTGTCCTTGATGGGGGGAGGGCTCGTTGTCTGGTTTTGACTGACGACGAAGTTACCGGCGAAGTGTGTTACCGCCAAGCGACACAGGAGCGATAGATTGGGAGGGTGCCGCACATCGTCCATCCTTCTCTCCCCTTTCTGCCCGTGTACACTGCACTTGCTGAACGACTCATTGCCGGAGGCATCATCACCGATCCCTGGGTGTACGGCGCGGAACGGTTTCGTCTGGAACCGATGGTGCTCTCCCCCGATCTCTACCAGCGGATGTGCAGCGCCGGAGAGCGCGTAGCCCGGCTCTTCAACAGCGTCTGCACGCTCGTAGCAGCGCATCCCGACCTTCTCGACGAACTGAGCCTGACCCCCTACCAGTTGACCATGTGGGAGAGCGCGGTAGGCCGCTGGCACGGCATCGCCCGCATCGACTTTTTCGTGCTGACCGACGGCACGCTCCGTTTCTGTGAGGTGAACAGCGACACGCCGAGCGGCGAGGCGGAGACGGTAGTTCTCAACGCGGTGTGCCATCCCGATCATCCACATCTCGTCGATCCCAACAGGGAGTTCGAGGAGCACTTCGTGGAGATGGTGCTGGCAAGCCACCGCGCATCGCACCGTGCGCCGCGCGAACACCCCGCAGTCGGCATCGTCTACCCCACCGACCTCCCCGAAGACCTCTCGATGATCGCGCTCTACCGCTCGTGGTTCGAGCGCCGCGGGATGCGTGTGGTGATCGGCTCCCCCTACAACCTCCAGCCCCGCAGCGACGGCGGCGTAGGTCTTTTCGACGTGCCGGTGGAGATCATCGTCCGCCACTACAAGACCGACTGGTGGGGAGAGCGGCTCCCGGTCTGGAGCGACCAGCCCGACTATCCCGACCCCGATCCGCTCGATCCGCCGCTCGGCTGGCTGCTGGCGGCCGAATCCGTCGGCGCGGTGACCGTCGTCAACCCGTTCGGGGCGGTGGTTTCGCAGAACAAACGCGCAATGGCCCTCTGCTGGGAACACCTCGACCTGTTCGACGCCTTCGACCAGGAGACGATCCGTGCGCTTCTGCCGGAAACGCGACGACTCGAAGTGCTCGACCCCGCAACGCTGCGTCGCGAGGAGTGGGTGCTGAAGTCGGACTACGGCTGCGAGGGGGATGAGGTAACGGTCGGCAGGCACGTGAGCGACGAGGTGTGGGAGATCGCCCTCGAACGCGCAATTCCCGGCCACTGGGTTGCGCAGCGCTGGTTCGACGCAGCGCCGCTGGAGGATGGAGCAATCCCGAACTACGGACTCTACATCATCGCCGGCCGTGCCGCGGGGATCTTCACCCGCCTCAGCCCGCGCAGCACCGATGCCACGGCGCTGGTGCCAGCCACATTCTTGGGTGGAGACTAGGGAGACAGGACCTGGAGAGACACCATCACCCGCAACCAGAGTCCAGCGGCCTGGCAACCGACTGCAACACGACCTCTCCCACCACACGGCTAGCTTCGTTGCATGGCATCGCATCCACCAGTTCTCGGCATCCTCGGCGGAGGACAACTTGCCCGCATGACGGCCTATGCAGCCTTCCGGCTCGGCCTTCACGTGCACATCTTCGACGCACACGGGAGCAGTCCCGCCGGACAGATCGCCCACAGCGAGACCGTGGGGCATGTTGCCGACCACGATGCGCTGATCGCGTTTGGGAGGAGCTGCGATGTGGTGACACTGGAGAGCGAGTTCGTCAACGAACGGCACCTTGCGGCGCTTGAAGCCGCGGGCGTAGCAGTGCACCCCGGCAGCCACTGCCTTGCGCTGGTACAGGACAAGCTGGTACAGAAGCAGACGCTCGCGGGCGCAGGTATCCCGGTTGCTCCCTTCCGCGCCGTGGAGTCGGAGCAGGAGGTGGTTGCCGCAGGAGAGGAACTTGGCTGGCCGCTCGTGTTGAAGAGTCGCCGGAATGGATACGATGGCTACGGCAACGCAACCCTTCACTCTGCAAGCGAGATTGCCGAGGGGTGGCAACGGATCACCGCAAGCGAGGAGCGGCGGGAACTCTACGTCGAGGCCTTCGTGCCGTTCGAACGAGAGCTTGCAACGATGGTGGCGCGGAGCACAACCGGAGAAGTTCGCCTCTACCCGATTGTCGACACGGTCCAGCGCAACCATATCTGCCACAGCGTGAGTGCCCCGGCAGACGTCCCACAGCCGGTGGCACTCCGCGCCGCGGAGCTTGCCCGTGCCGCCGTCGAAGCGGTGGGAGGAATTGGCGTCACAGGCGTGGAGATGTTCCTCCTGACCAACGGCGACATCGTTGTCAACGAACTTGCGCCGCGCCCCCACAACAGCGGCCACTATACGATTGAAGGGTGCACGGTGTCGCAGTTCGAGAACCACGTGCGCGGCGTGATGGGCTGGCCCCTCGGCGATACCGGGCTTCGCGCCCCCGGTGTGGTGATGGTAAACATCCTCGGTCGCGAATCCGCCGCAGGCTGGGCCGGCAACTACAGTGAGGTGCTGAAGAACCCCGCCGTCCACCTCCACCTCTACGGCAAGGAGCAATCAAGAAAGGGACGGAAGATGGGGCACATCACGGTGCTTGCCGACAGTGTGGGGGAAGCCCTCGAGTGCGCCGAGCGCGCCGAGGCAACGCTCCAGTTTGATCGGGAAGGAGAAAACGTGTGAGGCAACGCCACGGCGAGCGTGAAACCCGACGGCAGCGCCCAGGAACTCCCATCACGTCATGAGGTCTCCGGCAACAACTGTTCAGCGGGGACATCCCCGCTTCCTCCTTGTAAGCATCGGCAACGCGGGCACGCACAACGCAACTCCGCCGTTACCGGCTACGATACGCGCGGCAATTCTGTCGCGTTCGTCCCATCTCCTGTATCGACTATGTTCTCCACGCTCTTCTCTCGCCACCGCTCCATCATTCCCGCGATCCTTACAGCCCTGTTCCTCCTTGCTGCAAGCAGCAGAGCAGAGGCACAGGGGGGGGCGACGGTCAGCGGGTTCGTTGTCGACAGCGCGAGCAAGGAACGGATGGTGGGAGCAACGGTTCGGGTCAGGAACACCAAGCTCGGAGCCATCACGAACAAGAGCGGCTTCTTCTCGATCCCCGACATTCCGCCGGGCAGCGTGACGATCACCGTCAACTATGTGGCCTATGAGCCGACGGAGCAGACGTTCACCCTCGGTCCGGGAGAATCGAAGCGCGTGGAGGTGGAGATCCGGGAGCGGAGCGCGAGCACAACGGTGAGCGTTACCGCCACGCGCACCGACGACAAGAAGCAGATCGAGATCAGCAGAATCGACGTGCCGGTGGAGCAGTTGAAGCAGTTGCGCATCGGCGGTGAGTCCGACGTGTTCCGCTCGCTTCAGTACCTGCCGGGCGTTCTGACCAGCTCCCAGATCTCCAGCGGACTCTACATCCGTGGCGGCAGCCCCGACCAGAACCTGGTGCTGATCGACGGCTCCACCGTCTACAACCCCAGCCACCTCTTCGGCTTCTTCAGCACGTTCAACACGGAGGCGATAAAGGATGTTGAGCTTATCAAGGGTGGATACCCGGCGGAGTACGGTGGAAGGCTGAGCGCCGTGCTCAACCTGACGCAAAAGGATGGCAACCGCGAGAAGGTGGAGGGCGTCGTGTCGCTCGGACTGATCAGTTCACGCGCTACGCTGGAAGGTCCCATCGGCAACGGCTCGTGGATGCTCAGCGGACGCCGGACCTATCTCGACCTTCTGCTCGGCCTTCTTCCCGAAGACCCCGACAACCCACTCCCCGACTTCAACTTCTACGACCTCAACGGGAAGATCACGCAGGACTTCGGACCGAACGACCGCGTCTCGCTCAGCGGATTCGCCAGCGGCGATCAGCTCGACTTCGAGGGGCAGGGGGTGGCGTTCGGACTCGGCATCGGCAACCAGACGGGCGCGGCGCGCTGGACGCACATCTTCGGCGACAACCTTTTTACCTCCCTGAACCTCTCGGCCAGCCACTACTACAGCGGCTTCGACGCAAACCAGACGGGCTTTGAAGTGGGGATCAACAACTCCATCACCGACATCTCTGCCAAGGCGTCCGCCGAGTGGTACGCAACGGAGAACCTGACGGTCAAGGCCGGACTGGAGACGACCCACTACATCTTCGACTTTGACAGGAATTTCACCGGCGATAGCGACACCACGGCACAGAACGGAACCCTCAACGGGGCACAGTCGAAACTCCGCGTGGAGGACTGGCTCCACTCCGTCTACGGGCAGGCGAACCTGGGCATTACCGAGGACCTCAACCTCCAGCTCGGCGGCCGTGCCATGTATGCCGGACTGCGCGGAGAGGTGGCCTTCGATCCGCGCGTGGCGCTCCGCTGGCAGCTCGGCGAAGGCGTTGCGCTGAAGGGCGCATGGGGACTCTACCACCAGTACCTCCACCTTGCAACCCTTCCCGACTTCAGCTTCTTCGACACATGGCTCCCCACCGACACCACGGTTCCCTACGGCAGTTCGGCACAGTACATCCTGAGCCTTGAGACCGAACCAATCGAGGGGTACAACCTCAACGTCGAGGCGTACTACAAGCGGCTGAACGACATCACCGAGTTCAACCAGTTCCAGACCAACGCGCAGAACGTGCGCGAGGTGTTCTTCCTCGGCAACGCCGATGCCTACGGCGTCGAACTCTTCATCCAGAAGAAGGTGGGAGACTTCACCGGCTGGGCCGGCTACGCGCTTGGCTTCATCGACGCGAAGTTCGACAGCATCAACAACGGCAGGACGTTCCGGCCGAAGTACGACCGGCGGCACGACGTGAAGGTCGTTGCGCAGTACAAGCTCAGCGAGCACTGGGATATCGGAGCGTCGTTCAACTTCCAGTCGGGGCAGTCCTACACCGGCGTTACCAGCCGCTTCTCCAGCGCACTGCCGGGGGAGGAGAACACAACCTCGGTGAGCGTTCCCGCAGATCGCTACGCGTTGCGGCTGCCAGCCTCGCACCAGCTCAACATCAACGCGAACTACAACACGACGCTCTTCGATCTCCCCTTCCGGGTGATGCTCGACGTCTACAACGTCTACAGCCGACGCGACATCTGGTTCCGCTACTTCGACGTGACGAAATCGGTGGTGGAGGTTGTGGACGTGCGGCTCCTTCCCATTCTGCCGACCGTGGCGGTGGAGTTGCGGTTTTAGACTGTCCGCCCCGCACTATTCAAACGTATAGTGGCTGGATGGTCTGGAACTGGCAGATCGGCCGCACCAGCATCTCGAACGGCACGCAACGGATGGCACATGTCTCTCCAGCACGTTCTCTCAATGAAAGCACTCCCCCTTCTTTCGGTGTTCGCTGCGGCAGTTCTTCTCGCTGCGTGCGAGGATGTACCGCCGGATGCCTATGATCCCCAGTATATCGTCGAGACGGTACTGATCGTTGACCACCCCATCGAGGGGGTGAGAATCAGCCGCTCGCAGTCGGTGACCGACACCTTCCGCCTGCGCAACGGCATCGTCTCCGATGCCGACGTGCGCATCGTCGTCGATGGCCGGACGATCCCCATCGTCTATCGTCCCGACAGTGCCCTGGGGAGCTACGCGGCAACGGACACCGCACTACGCGTGGAGCCGGGAAAGACCTACAGTCTGGAGATACGTACGGCGGATGGAGCGTTCCTGACAGCGCAGACCCTGACGCCGGGCCGCGTTGAGTGGACGATGTCACCGAAGGACACGGTGACGATGCCGGCAAAGACCGACTCGAACTACCTCCACCCCGACGACTCACTCGACCTCCGCTGGACCGAGGTGGCGGGCGTTGCGAACTATCTTATTGGAGTGCAGGCACTCGACACGGTTGGCTACGGTATCTACCTGAACCCGCCCACGTCCGACACGAATCGCCGCACCGATCCACAGCTCGACGACCAGATCGGCCCGCGCCGCAACGATATCGTTCGGTGGGGCTTCCTTGCCGGAACGCGGACGCCGATTGCGTGGGCCGTGTTCCAGTGGTTCGGTCGGCAGCGCGTGACCCTCTACGCCGCCGATCCCGCGTTCGTCAACTGGTTCAAGATGGTCTACTTCAGCGGCAACCCGCAGTACGACCCGCTGCTCGGCAACGTGCGTGGCGAGCACGGCCTTGGAGTGTTCGGCTCCGCCTCGGTGGCGGTTCGCGATGTCTTCGTGAAGATGCGGTAAGGGGGGATCGTTGCGTCAGGACGGTGGGGGCGAGGTGTGGGGATCGCTGTCTCCACAATCGAGAGAAGCATTCGGTCAATTATTTCTGCATCCGGCACTCAATGCGTTTTTACGTGGTCGCTCCGTTGGTTGTGCTCGTCACCGTGCTCTGCTCGGTGGCAGCGCTCATCGCCGGACTGATCGACAGGAGCGGGAAACTCTACTTTGCGCTGATGCGCCTGTGGGCGCGAACGCTCCTTGTGCTCTTCGGCGTGCGCGTGCGTTCGCGCGGAGCGGAGCATCTTCGCGCCGGGCAGTGCTACGTCTACCTCGCCAACCACGCCAGCTATCTGGACATCATCGCGCTGGTTGCGGCGATACCGGATCGTATTCGATTCATCTTCAAACGGGAACTGGCGCGGATACCAGTCTTTGGGTGGAGTCTCGCGCTCAGCCCGAACATTCTCATCAACCGCGCCGATGCGCGCGAGGCACGCGCAAGCATCGAGCGAGCGGCAGCGGAGATCGGAACAGGAGCGTCGGTGGTCATCTTTCCCGAGGGGACGCGCACGAGCGACGGCGCTCTGGGTCAGTTCAAGCGGGGCGGGTTCCTTCTGGCAACGCTCAGCGGCGTACCGCTGGTGCCGGTCGCCATCCAGGGCAGCTACGCGCTCATGCCGCGCCATCGGTTGAGGGTGGAGCCCGGTAGCGTGAGCGTCATCATCGGCACGCCGATTCCGCCGCTTGCCACGCCATCCCGCACAGCGGAGACGGAGCTACAGCACGAGGTACGCTCCCAACTGGAGTCGATGCTCGAAACGCTGACAACACGTCCCTGACGCGCACTTCGGCGCACGCCCGAAACCGCTGGCGTCTCCGCGACAGTTCCTAGAACATCGAGGGCATCGAAGCCATACGCTTCGATGCCCTCGGAATAACGAGCTGCCGGAACAGCATCTCGTGCACCAGTGCTTCCACCTGTGCCTACTGCGCCAGCCGCCGCCGCCAGCGCCGCAGACTGCGCGCCACCTCGCGCGGGGCAGTGCTGCCCGATGATCGCTTGTGGCGAATGCTGGTGAGTGGGTCCAGAAGCGCCAGCGCGTCGCCGCCGAATCGCGGACAGAATCCCTGAAGCATCTGGAGGTCGAGGTCGCGAAGCTGGAGCGCGCGCTCGGCGCAATACCCAACGATCCTCCCCACCACGCCGTGCGCCTCACGGAACGGAACGCCCCGCGCCGTTAGATAGTCTGCAAGCTCGGTCGCGGTACTGTACCCCTGGTCTGCCGTCGCCGCCATCCTGTCGCGCTGTACCGTTATCGAACTGATCATTCCCGCCATCACCTCCAGCGCCTCGCATCCCGTGTCGAACGCATCGAACAGGGGGCGCTTGTCCTCCTGCATATCGCGGTTGTAGGCGAGGGGCAACCCCTTCGTCATCGTCAGCATCGACGCGAGCGCTCCCACCGCGGCACCCGCACGGCCACGCACCAGTTCGGCCATGTCGGGGTTCTTCTTCTGCGGCATGATGCTCGACCCGGTGGTCCACGCGTCGCCGATGGTGATGAAGCCGAACTCCTCGGTGGACCAGAGCACCAGCTCTTCGGCGATCCGGCTGAGCGTGGCCATCAGGATGGCAAACGCAGCGGTGAACTCGATGTGGACGTCGCGCGCGGCAACGGCATCGATGCTGTTCTCCTCCAGCTCGTCGAAGCCAAGAGCGTTGGCGGTGGCCTTCCTGTCGATGGAGAACGATGTGCCGGCCAGAGCGGCCGCACCAAGAGGTGAGCGATTGACGCGCTTGCGGCAGTCCAGCAACCGCTCACGATCACGGTCAAGCATCGCACACCACGCAAGGAGGTGGTGGGCGAGGAGCACCGGCTGCGCACGCTGGGTGTGGGTATAGCCCGGCATCACCGTCTCTGTCTCGACTTCGGCCAGCTCAAGCACCACGCGCTGCACCGCACGAATGCGGTTGACCGCCGTGTCGATTGCGCCCCGCATGAAGAGCCGCGTGTCGGTGGCAACCTGGTCGTTCCGGCTGCGTGCGGTGTGGAGTCTGCCCCCCGCTGGTCCAATCAACTCGGTCAGCCTCTGCTCCACCGCCATGTGAATATCCTCCACATCGTCGGCAGCGACGAACGTTCCTGCCTCGAACTCTTCGAGCACCTTCTTCAACCCGCGCACGATGCTGCGCACCTCGCCCCGCGCAATGATCCCCTGGGCACCGAGCATCTCCGCGTGGGCGATACTGCCGGAGATATCCTCGCGGAAGAGTCGTCGATCAATCTCGAATGATCGGGAGTAGCGAAGCGCTACCGTGTCGAGCGGGCTGCGGAAGCGTCCACCCCAGGGCTGATCGTTTGCGGACATGGGCCGGCTCAGGCGTTGGAGGGATGAAGCGACGTCTCGACACGCTCCACACTTCCTCCATTCACCCGGTGCCACGTCTTCAGTGGAAGGCTATGGAGGGCAATGAAGCCCGCCGCCGCACGGTGATCGAACTGATCCTCGGCGGTGTAGGTGGCAAGGCCAGTGTCGTAGAGCGAGTGGGAGGACCAGCGCTCAAGGGTCGTCACGTTGCCGCGGTAGAGTTGAAGGATCACTCCACCCGTCACCGTCCGCTGCGTCTCGGCGATAAACCCGTCGAGCGCACGGCGGAGTGGAGCGAACCAGAGTCCGTTATAGACGAGGTCGGCGTAGTCGTGGGCAAGCTTTGCCTTGTAGTGCGCGGTGTCGCGGTCGAGCACGAGCCGCTCCAGTTCGGTGTGCGCACGGTGGAGCACCGTTGCCGCCGGAGCCTCGTACACCTCGCGCGACTTGATGCCGACCAGACGGTTTTCGACGAGATCGATGCGCCCCACACCGTGCGCTCCGGCGAGCGTGTTGAGAGCATCGATCAACTCCACCAGGGGAAGCTCCCTCCCATCGAGCGCGACGGGCACCCCCTCCACGAACTCGAGCTGCACAACGGCGGGAGCGTCGGGCGCCTGGCGGGGATCGACGGTACGCTGCCACACGTCGGCGGGGGGCGGGGTGCGTGGGTCTTCGAGGGCACCGCACTCGATGCTCGTTCCCCAAAGATTCTCGTCAATCGAGTAGGGGCTGGCAACCGTTGCGGTGACGGGGATGCCGTGCTTGTGACAGTACTCAAGCTCCTCCTCGCGCGAACGGAACTCCCACTCGCGCACCGGCGCCAGAACGCGCAATTCCGGTGCCAGCGCCGCCACCGACGCCTCGAACCGCACCTGGTCGTTCCCCTTTCCTGTGCAGCCGTGCGCTACCGCATCGCACCCCTCGGCGCGCGCGATCTCCACGAGCGACTTGGCGAGGAGGGGGCGACCCAGCGCAGTCGCCATCGGGTAGACTCCCTCGTAGAGCGCGCCGGCACGAAGTGCGGGAACAACGTAATCGCTCGCAAACTCCCCGGCCAGGTCCACCATGTAACTGCGGAGCGCCCCCGACGCACGGGCCTTCTCCTCCACGCCGATCAGTTCCTTCTTCTGGCCGAGGTTGCCGGTGACGGTGATGATCTCAGCGTTATAGCGTTCGATCAGCCACCGGACGATGACCGATGTGTCGAGTCCGCCGGAGTAGGCAAGGGCGATGCGCATGGATGGATTGAGAGCTAGGGATGAAAATCAGGGATAGGCTGAACGATGTCCGGGTTCTGAACGGCGCGCAGGATGTGACGGATCAGATCCTGTACGCCGCTCGACAACAACGAGCTGGTGGAGAGAGAGAGAAACGGGAAGCTCCATTCTGGAAAAGACCCTACCGATCCTCCTCGTCGCGCTGCGCGTCGATCACGATACGCTGGAGTGCGGCAACGAGATGTGCCGTCTGCTTGACGCTCACCGGAGCGATGAATACCGTGTTGTCGCCGGCAAGCGTCCCCATCACCTCCTCCAGCCGCAGCCTGTCGATGATCTCGGCAACGCCCTGTGCACGTCCGGGCAGTGTCTTCACGATCACGAGCGACTCGTTGTGATGAATCGACTCGATCTCGTAGCCGATCAGCCGCGCCAGCCGGTTCTGTTCGCTCGGAGCGTCGAGTGCGTAGCGCGTGCCCGAAGGAGTATGGACGCGCGCAACGCCAAGCTCCTTCATATCGCGCGAGAGGGTCGTTTGTGTGCTCTCGATCCCCTGTTCCTCCAGAAGCAGGCGCAGTTCCTCCTGGCTTGCAACCGGGCGCGAGTTGATGATCTGGCGAATGGCGAAGAGGCGACTTTTCTTGTTCATCGTGGAGAGGCAATCGCGTGCGTGGGCATCCGCCGATGCTCCACCGCTTCGCGATAGCCCCGTGCGCGATCAACCAGTCGTGCAAGCAGGGCCTTCTGCATATGAAGGCGAGCCTCGGCCTGGTCAAAGATAACCGAGCGCTCTCCGTCGATCACCTCTGCGGCCACCTCCTCTCCGCGATGTGCCGGCAGGCAGTGCATGAAGAGCGCATCCTTCCGCGCGAGCGCCATCAGCTCGGACGTCACGCAGTATCCCTGGAACGCCGCGAGCCGCTGGGCACGCTCATCCTCCTGTCCCATGCTCGTCCACACGTCGGTGTAGAGAGCGTCGGCACCGCGGGCGGCCTGCGCCGGATCGCGCACGATCTCCACGCTCCCCACCCCTGCGGCCTGTGCCCGTGCAAGAGTTGCTGCGTCTGGCTCGTATCCCTCGGGACAGGCAACAACGAGGTCGAGCGACAGGAGCGCGGCGGCCTCGATCCACGAGTTCGCCACATTGTTGCCGTCCCCGATATACGCCACCCGCACACCAGGCTCCAGCCGACCGTGGACGCGCAGTGTGTAGAGGTCCGCAAGGATCTGGCAGGGATGCGACAGATCGCTGAGCGCGTTGATCACGGGGACGCCGCCACCAGCCATTGCCTCCAGCAGCGAGTGCTCGAACACGCGCGCAACGATGCCGTCGACATAGCGGCCCAGCACACCGGCAACATCCGCCGCCGGCTCACGCTCACCGATGCCAATGCTCTCGTCGCCGAGCACAATTGGCGTACCGCCGAGCTGTGCCACTCCCACCTCGAACGACACGCGGGTACGGAGCGATGGCTTCTGGAAGATCAGCGCAATCGACGCGCCGCGGAGCGGACGGTACTGGTCGCTGAGGCGCAGCTCATCGGCAAGTGCGAAGAGTGTCTCAAGCTCCTCGCGGTCGAGGTCGAACAGGGTAAGAAGGCTGTTACCGTTCATTGTGCTGTCACGGTTGAGAGGGTGAACGATCAGTTGGGGGCAATCGCCAGGGACTCAGGAGCGCCGAACAGCACCGTGCCGCCGATGTTGTTGAGCACAGCTGAACGGAGCGTTCCCGGCTCGGCGTCGAGGATCCTGACGCAGCGGACTCCAGAGTCGAGCACGTCGAGGGCCGCCGTCACCTTCGGGATCATTCCCCCGGTGATCTGGCCCGAAGCAATTGCGGAGCGGACAGCCGCAGCGTCGAGAAGTGGGGCAACCGCTCCATCGACTACCACACCGGAGACATCGCTCACCAGCAGCAGCGCCGAGGCATCGAGCGCTGCTGCAACGGCTCCGGCGGCGGTGTCGGCGTTGACGTTCAACGGAGCACCGGAGGGATCGAGCGCGAGTGGAGAGAGCACCGGCACCACCCCCGCACCGAGCAGCGTACCCAGCACGCCCGTGTCCACGCTCTGCACGGCACCGACGTAGCCCAGCCTCGAGTCGTCGCAGGGCACGGCACCGAGCAGACCGTTGACCCCGACTGCCTCCACCCCGCCAGCGCGCAGCGCGCCGACAATGGACGTGTTCATTGTGCCGACGAGCGTCATTACCGCCACCGCCAGCTGTTCGGCGTCCGTCACTCGAACGCCGTCGATAAAGCTGGAGGCAAGCCCCAGCCGCTCCGCCGTGCGCGTTGTGACGTGCCCACCGCCGTGCACCACCACCACACCGCATCCCGCCCGACGAAGTGCAGCAATCTCCCCGGCCAGCGCGTGCAGACTTTCGACGCGCTCCAGCGCCGCGCCGCCAATCTTGACGACAACCGGGTTCTGCTCGATGCTCAGGCTCATGAGCGGTAGCTCGCGTTGATGTGGACGTACTCCTTCGTGAGATCGCAGGTCCAGAAACGCGCACCGGAAGACCCACGGTCGAGCGTGATCGCCACCGTCACCTCCTCCTCCAGCAGCGCTTCGCGCGCAAGCTCCTCGTCGATGACGATGTTGTAGCCCTTTTCGAGGATCGGCACACCGTTAAACGCCACGGCAATGGAGGCGGGATCAACGTCCACACCGGCGTAGCCCACCGCCGCAACGATCCGTCCCCAGTTGGCGTCGGCACCGTGGATCGCGGTCTTCACGAGGCTTGAACCTGCAACTGCGCGGGCGATGAGTTCGGCCTCCTCCACGTCCGCAGCACCCTGCACGTCGATCTCGATCAGCTTCGTTGCCCCCTCACCGTCGCGAGCGATGCGGCGAGCCAGCACGGTCATGATGTGCACCAGCGCGGCACGGAACCGCTCGTAGCGCCAATCCTCGCCGTCGATCATCGGGTTGGCGGCCGCGCCGTTGGCGAAGAGGAGCACCATGTCGTTGGTGCTGGTATCGCCGTCAACGCTCACACGGTTGAAGGTGAGCGCGTTCGCGCTCGAAAGCGCACGCTGGAGCAGCTCTGGAGTGATGGCCAGATCGGTTGTGATGAAGCCGAGCATGGTTGCCATGTTCGGAGCAACCATGCCGCTCCCCTTGGCCATACCGCCAACACGTACCGTCGTCCCCTCCAGATCGAACTGGACGGCGTACTCCTTCGAGTAGGTGTCGGTGGTCATGATCGCCTGTGCAGCCTCGGTACCGCCACCACGAGTGAGGTGCGGAACGATCCGCTCGATTCCCGGCAGGATCTTCTCCATCGGCAGGTACTGGCCGATCACGCCGGTCGAGGCAACGAACACCTCGTCCGCACCGACGCCGAGCTGCCCGGCAACCGCGGCGGTCATTGCGTGAGCGTCGTTCAGGCCCCGCTCGCCGGTGCAGGCATTTGCCACACCGCTGTTGACAACCACACCTCGCACGGCTTTTCCCGAACGGAGCACCGCGCGGCCAATCACCACCGGTGCGGCGGCGGCACGGTTGGTTGTGAAGACCCCCGCGGCAACGGCGGGCACATCGCTCACCAGCAGCGCCAGATCGCGACGTGAGCGGCGAATGCCGCAATGCACGCCGGCGGCGCGGAAGCCGAGCGGGGCAGTGACCCCGGAGGGGATGACTTCGATATGATCGGGAGGCGTGTTCACAGGAGTCCGAGAGTTTCAGGATATCCGAGCATGATGTTCATCGACTGTACCGCCTGCGAGGCGGCCCCCTTGCGGAGATTGTCGATGGCAGAGAGGAGCACGGCGCGACCACTGGAGCCATCGACGCGCACCGCCATTTCGATCCACGACGTGCCGACCACCGAACGCAGTTCGGGCAGCGCATCGTCGAGCACACGAACGAACGGCTCCGAACCGTAGGCATCGACAAGGGCGCGCTGGAGCGCCGCCGCGTCAACACCGGGAGCAGGGGTTGCCGTTGCTGTGGCAAGGATGCCGCGCGGAACGGGAAGCAGGTGGGGGACGAAGGTGATCTCCGCCGGGATTCCGGCGAAGCGCCCCACTGCCTGCAGGATTTCCGGCACGTGCTGGTGGTTGCCAACGCGATAGGGGCGCGCGTTGCCCCCCATCTCGCTCATCGAGAACGCCGCGCTGCCCGAACGTCCTGCCCCCGTTGTCCCCGACATCGCCGCCACGGTGATCCCCATCGGCTCGATCAATCCCGCACGAAGCAGCGGCAGGAGCGGAAGAAGCGTGGCGGTGGGATAGCAGCCGGGACTTGCCACGAGCCGCGCACCGGCGATCCGCTCGCGATCCCACTCAACAAGTCCGTACACCGCTTCGGCGAGCAGATCGGGAGCAGCGTGTGTCCGACCGTAGGCGGCCTCGTACTCCGCGGCATCCCTGAAACGGAAGTCCCCCGCCAGGTCAACGACACGCACACCCGAAGCGAGGAGATCGGGAACGAGCTTCATGCTCTCACCGGCCGGGAGCGCAAGGAGGACCACATCGCAGCTGCCAGCGGCGTTCAGATCAACGGGAGAGAACCGTCCCCCAACGATGCCCCGCAAATCGGGGTGAATGGTGGCGATCTCCTCTCCCGCCGAAGCGTTGGCACAGGCCAGCGCAACCTCGACGCGCGGATGCCGTGCAAGAATGCGGAGCAGTTCCGCACCGCTGTAGCCCGAAGCGCCGATGACAGCAACCTGGGCGATGTCTCCACCTTGTACGGCGGCAACTGTTGAATGGGAGGAGAAATCGATCACGCACAAATATGCGGATGACTGCATATCAATGCAATACGATGATTGTAAAGATTCTGCAATGCCTCCTCTATTTGTTCGTTGTTGAAGAACACCGATCGTACCCGCTGGGGATTGCATTGATAGGAGCGCGCGGCGTACGTTGCGCACCGCAATCGGCGCGTCTCCCCCGACGGATATCTCCGGCACTGATACCGTCGTGCACCAAGACACCATGAACGTCCACACTCTCCTTTCAGAACTCAACGGCAAGATTGCCGGTGTTCGTCGGCTCGACCGGCGCATCAGGCTCCAGGCCGGCGCGATTGATGCGGCCACAACGGTGGTTGCGGTGTGGCTCGTGGCGCTCGGAATCGAAGCAGCGGTGGGCTGGGATCCATCGATTCGTGCGGGATTGTGGTACGGAGCACTCGCGCTCTCCATCCTTGGTGCTCTCACGTTTCTCCTCCCCCCGACACTTCGTGTACTCGGAGTGGTTGGTGCGGAGAACAACGAGACGCTCGCACACAGGATCGGCGCACAGATCGAACAGATTGGCGACCGACTCGTCAACACCCTCCAGCTTGGCCGGTCGCTCGCTCCTTCAGGTCTCTACGGCACCTCACTCCCCCTTGCCGAGGCAGCGATTGTGAGTGAGGGTATCCCCCTTCGCGAGCACGACTACACGGTGATCGTCGACCGGCGCCGACGCCGACGTGCCCTTCTCCTCTTCTCCGTTGTGGGTGGAATCACCATTCTTGCGTGGCTTCTCTCCAACGGAGCACTTGGCGCAGCCTACGACCGGCTGCGCAACCATGACGAGGCAGCAGCAACCACCATCTCCTCCTCCCCCTTCACCCTCGAACTCACGCCGGCCGACGACCATCGCGTGATCTCCGGCGACTCACTCGCAGTCTCCGTGAAGGTGGCGGGTGCAGCACCACAACGGCTCTGGCTGCTGCTCGACGCCGAGGGAGCCATCGACTCCATCCCGCTCCAGCTCGACAGGAACGGCACGGCACGGCATATGCTGCGCGACATCCGTCGCCGCACGGTCTACCGTGCGGTGTCGGGTCCGGTGCAGTCGCGAACTGGAACGGTAACGGTGGTGGAGCGGCCGGAGATCGTCCGATTCAACGTCGGTTTTGCACAGCCCGCCTACACCGGACGCCCGCGCGTTCAACTCCCGGACAACGTCGGGGATGTGCGGGGTCTGCGTGGGTCGGCAGTGGCAGTACGCGCGGAATCGAACATGGAGATCGCGCGTGCGTGGATCGTGCAGGCGTTTCCCCGTGGCAAGGGAGCGGACACCGTTCGCATTCCGATGCAGGTGGACGGACGGAACGCCACAGGCGGATTTCGCCTGACGCGGGACGGCTCCTACACAATCGAGGTGGAGTCGGCAGACGGAGTGCGCAACGCCGCACCGCCCCGTTCCATCATGTCGGTTGCAACCGACACGCCCCCAACCATCGCACTCGACGAGCCAGCGGGCGACACCGTGGTGATGGAGCCAACCATGCTTCTGCCAATGGGAATCCGTATCGCCGATGACTTCGGATTCTCCCGACTGCGCATGGTGTACCGCCTTACCGGCAGCCGCTACGGAGAGCCGTGGCGCACACCACGCACCCTCTCGATTCGTATCCCCCATGGCTCCTCGCCTCTGCTCGTCCCCTACATCTGGAACCTGACCCGCAGCGACTTCGTCCCCGAGGACACCCTCTCCTTCTACCTCGAAGTAGCCGACAACGATGTTGTGGGTGGTCCCAAGGTCGCTCGCACAAAGCCTGTCGTGCTCCGGTTTCCATCGCTCGACGAAACGCTCCACGAGGCGCACCGCGAAACGCAGGCAAGCACCACCGCGATGGAGCAGATGCTCCAGGAAGCGGGCCAGATGCGGACGGAGATGGACCAGCTCAATCGAGAGTTGACGCGGCAGATGGCGCAGAACGCTGGACGTGCCGACTGGCAGAGCAAGCAGAAGCTCCAGCAGCTGATGCAGCGCCAGGCTGACCTTCAGCAGAAGATGGCGCGGATGGCCGAGAACCTGCGCACCACGGCCGAACGTCTACAGCAGGCACAGGCGATCTCCCCGGAGACGGTGAAGAAGTACCAGGATCTCCAGAAGATGTTCGAGAAGATGAACGACCCAAAACTGCTGGAACAGATGAAGAGGATGCAGGAGCAGATGAACCAGATGACGCCGGAGCAGATGGCCGAGGCGATGCGGAACTATCAGTTCAATGAAGAGCAGTTCCGGCAGTCGGTAGAGCGAACGATGGAAATCCTGAAGCGGATGCAGACCGAGCAACGTGTGGAGGAACTTGGCCGACGTGCCGAAGAGCTTGCACGTGCCCAGCAGAAGCTCAACGAACTGGCACAGCAGAGCGAGGCGAACGACCGTGCGATCCAGCAGCAACTCGCCGAGCGACAGCGCGAGCTCTCCGAAAGCGCGAAACAGCTCCAGCGCGACGCGGCGCAGCTCGCCGAGGAGATGCGCAACCGGGAGGGGATGCCCGCCGAGGCGATGGAGCAGGCACAGCAGGAACTGCAGCGCTCCGGTATGGATCAGGCAATGCAGCAGGCGGGCGAACAGATGCAGCGGGGCGAAATGAACAGGGCACAGCAGCAGGGGGAGCAAGCGCAGCAGAGCGCGCAGCAGTTCCAGCAGCGGATGCAGCAGCTCAGCCAGCAGATGCAGCAACAGAGCCGCGAGAATGTTGCAGGAAAGATGCGCCGCTCCCTCCAGGACCTGCTCGAACTCTCACGCCGACAGGAGGATCTGCGTCGGCGGACCGAGAGCGCCGGGGAGAACAGTCCGCAGTTTCGCGAACTGGCCCGACAGCAACAGCAGCTCAGCCAGCAGATGCGCAACTTGACGGACCAGATGATGAGTCTCGGCAAACAGAGTTTCGCTGTCACTCCAGAGATGGCAGGAGATCTGGGGGACGCGATGAAAAAGATGGGGGAGGCAACAAGCTCACTCGAACAGCGGAACGGACAACAGGCAGGACAGCAGGAAGGGGGCGCACTCCGCTCGATGAACAGCGCTGCACAACGCATGCAGGAGATGCTTGGCGCGATGCAGCAGGGGGGCCAGAACGGGTCGATGGCCGCAGGGATGGGAATGTCGACCGGACAGCGGCTCCAGCAGATGGCGGCACAGCAGCAGATGATCAACCAGGCGATGGCCCAGCAAATGGGGCAGAGCGGTCAACAGGGGCAAGGACAGCAGGGAGAGAATGGTCAGGAGGGAGGGAACGGGCAGCAGGGGGAGAACGGACAGAATGGGAACGGCAACAGCGACCAGAACGGTGGAAACGACCCGAACGGACAGATGCGCCGCCTGCGGCAGCAACAGCAGGAGGTGCAACGCTCGCTGGAGGAGATCAACCGTGAAGCACGACAGGAGGGGACAACCCGGAAGAACATGGTGGGAGATCTCGAACAGGCGGCACACGAAATCGAGGAGGTGCTGGGGCAGATGAACAGCGGCGAGATCACCCCGGAGACCGTGCGGCGGCAGGAGCGCATCCTGAGCCGTATGCTCGACGCCATCCGCAGCGCACGCGAGCGTGACAAGGAGGAACGCCGCGAAAGCCGCCCCGGTGTTGATCTTCCGCGCACCTCCCCTCCCGAACTTCGCTTCGGCGAGAGCGGCCCGAACGGAGCCGATCAGCTCCCGCAAACTGCGCCACAACAGAAACAGCAGGGCTATACTCCCGCATACGAGTCGCTGATTCGCCGCTACTTCGAGTCGGCAGGCGCACGGCGTTGACGTACCCCGCACACCATCGCTGAAGAACGGAGCACCCCGCCAGAAAAATCCTAGCGGGGTGCTCCGTCCTATTCGCATCAGTCAACACGGATCGGAGAATCGAAGCAGGATCGCGTCAAAGCGCGCGAAGATGATTGCTGGTGCCCGCCCCTTTTGCATCTTTGCCCCGCCTCGATTTTCCATCCCGCCGATCCTTCCCCTTTCATTCGTATTCCCAGAATATCATGCAACGTACACTCGACGCCTGGTACAGCCCGAACCTGAACAAGAAGATGGAGATTGCCATCTACGGCAGCTATGGGTTTGCGCTGTTGATGTTCCCCTCCGCCGGTGCAGACTATCTGGAGTACGAGCGGTTCTATATGATCGACGCGATTCGTCCAATGATCGAAGAGGGAAAATTGAAAGTCTTCTCGATCAACTCGATCAACTCCGAGAGCTGGCTGAACCACTCCATGCGTCCACGCGCAAAGGCAATTCGTCACCAGCAGTATAACCGCTATATCGAGCAGGAGGTCGTTCCCTACATCCGCCACAACATGCGTGGCCGCGCCATGACGATTACCACCGGCGTGTCGCTGGGCGCCTACCACGCCACGAACGTGTTGTTCCGCCGCCCCGACCTCTTCGACGGCGTACTGGGAATGAGTGGCATCTACGACCTGAAGCAGTATACCAGCGGCTACTATGATGAGGATGTCTATTTCAACTCCCCGATCGACTACATGAAGAATCTCGGCGAGGGACAGCACCTGAACATGCTCCGCGCCAAGAAGCACATTCACTTTGTCACGGGATCAGGTCCTTATGAATCTCCCCAGTCGAGCTGGGATATCGCCAATGTGATCGGTCCGAAGGGTATTCCCAATAATGTGGAGGTGTGGGGCAAGGAGTGGAGCCACGACTGGCCGACATGGCGGGCAATGCTGCCGAGCTACCTCTCACGAAAGTTCCTTGTGCAGAACTAGTCGACTCCCGCTCTTCGGAGTCTACCGCCGCAGTCGGATACCCCGGCTGCGGCGGTATTCATATGAGGCCAGGATGATTTCTGTCATACCGAAGGTGCAACGATGACAGACGATCGTTCAGTTTCCTCCACCACTGTGACAGACCCCTACGACAGAAATGGTGGCGAGAGGGGACGAACAACCCTCCCGCATCGCTGGCACAAGGTTGGTAGAGCTATCGGCAAATAGCAATTCCATTTCTGGAATTATCAACACAGGAGGAGTATCAACCATGTATCATCACATGCGCAGGCCATTCAACGTGAATGTCGACACGATTCAGCGCGAGGTCAATCGCCTCTTCGACAATTTCTGGAAGGCCGCCCAGAACACCCAGGAAAACGGCCAGCCACGCACCTGGCGCCCCACCGTCGACGCGTGGGAGAACGAGAAGAACTACACACTCCACGTGGAGCTGCCGGGAATCAAGCGCGAGGATGTGAAGCTGACGTTCGAGGAGAACGCGCTGACGATCTCCGGCGAGCGGACCACAGAGAGCACAGAGGAGAATCCACCGCAGGTTCGTATTCGCGAGCGTTATCGTGGAGCCTTCTCGCGTACCGTCACCTTCCGCACAAAGATCGACGCAGACCATATTTCGGCAACAATGGAGGAGGGCGTGTTGACAATCACGCTTCCCAAGGCGGAAACCAACGTGGGTCGCCAGATCGAAATTGGCTAGTTCACGGGAGAGTGAAAAACACCTCTAACTTTTCCTCTCCCCTCTCCGTTAAACCGACATAGAGGATGGGCGTCACGAACGCCAACAACACACAACAGGCCGGGCACGCGCACCGCACTTCACCACGCCACCACCACCGGCGGAATGCGCTACCAGAGAGAGAATGAGAGGCATCGAGGCCCGGCCCCATAGATCGAGTAGAGAGAGACAATTAGAGAGCATGGTGGATATGAGGGGAGGAGAGGATGACAGTGTGGCCCGGTTCTGAAAGGAACCGGGCCACGCTGGTTTTTGCCGGTTCACCGCAATCTGACAGTTTGTGTCTCGCCGGACACTCGGTCCGCTACAATTTCCTGCCACTGTATATTTGTCGTCCTACTGTGAGTAAGCATCCTGCAACTGGAGGGGCGCACCGCCCTGTGATAGGTGTGCGAGCAACCGCACTGGGAGAGGGGACACAGCATCTCCACTTCGAGGCGACGCGCGAAGCATTGGAGCTTGACGCTTCCTTCGACCCACAGGTGATCGTCGAGGGAACGGCACAGCGAGTTGGAAGGCATATCACGCTCGAACTGCGCGTGAGGGGGGGATGGCACAGCGAGTGTGATCGCTGCCTTGCGCCAGTCCATCAGGAAGTGGATGAGCCGTTGGTTCTATACTATACCGAGGAGCCGGGCGCTGCTCGTTCTCCACAAGAGGATGATCTGGAGAGTGAGGAGGTGCGGATGATCGATGCCGACCAGGAATCGATTGTTCTCGATGAGGATGTTCGGCAGACGATGCTCCTCTCGGTTCCCTTCAAGATCCTGTGTCGCGAGGAGTGCAAAGGTCTCTGCTCCACCTGCGGCACCGATCTCAACAACGGTCCGTGCAACTGCACCCCGGAGATCGACCCACGATGGGCAAAGCTGGCCGCGCTCCTGAAGCCCGAGGCGGACCCCGACGCACAAACGACGACCGACTAGTTTAACAGCACATACAGTACCCAGACCGAGGAGAACGTTATGCCGAATCCCAAGCGCCGGCACTCGAAGCAGCGCCGCGACAAGCGCCGGACCCATTACAAGGCAACCGCTGCCGCCGTAGGCCGCTGCCCCAACTGCAACGCGCAGAAGCTGAACCACACAGCCTGCCCAAGCTGTGGCTACTACAACGGTCGCGTCATCATCCGCTCCACCGAGATCGCCTAAGCGCTCTCAGCGTCAGCAGAACCTGCCAGGCATCCCTCCGGTGTGAGTGGATGCCTGTGGTGTACACAAGCAGCTCTTCATCCTCCCATGAACGCTGACTACTGTATCGCTCTCAGCACTTTTGCCGACGAAGCAACGGCGGCGCAGATCGCGCGCACGCTCGTCGAGGAACGCCTTGCCGCCTGCGGCACACTCCTGCCACGCGCACGCTCGATCTACCGATGGAGGGAGACGATAGAGGATGCCGAGGAGGTTGTGCTGCTTCTGAAGACCCGCACGGAACGATTCGCTGCGCTCTGCACCCGCCTTCACGAACTTCATCCCTACGAGACGCCGGAGATTACCGCCCTGCCGATTGTTGCAGGACTTGCAGAGTACCTTCTGTGGATTGACGGAGCAACTGCAGATCCACAGGAGTAGCACTCCTCTGCTCTTCATAGCGATGGCCGACCGAGTTCAATCCCGGTCGGCCATTCTGCATCTACCGCGCTCGATCCACGCAGTTACCGCTTCGCGCCGAGCAGAAGAAGCATCTCGCGCGGACTGAGGTACATGTCGTATTCATAGACGTCGAGAGCACGTCCATTCAGTTCACGCGCGTGCTCTGGTGTGGCGGTCGCGCCCTGCTGAAAACTCCGCGTCGCCTGGCCATAGCATCGATGCTCGGCATACACCCCCCCCATCACCAGAGGGAGCGCAGGATTATTCTCCCCCAGTTCCTGCTTTACGGCAGCAACATCCGCCGTCAGCTTGTGATCATCCGCCTCGGTAAGCCTGCTGAACATCGCGCGCGCGTTGTGCAGCGCATTTCCCTTGTCCTCCAGCTCCCATGAGTAATACACGCCCGGTTCGAGCGTTGCGGTGGACCAGGTAACCGTCGTGTCGCGTGTCTCCGTTCGATAGATTTCATCACCGACATGGTTCCGCACAATCACAACGTAGCCGTTCGCCGTAGGGGAACGAAGCCAGCGGAAGAGAACGGGACCAGCGGGCACAGCGCTTGCGCGTGGTTCCAGCACCACCATGTCATCCTCACCGTAGATCTCCTTCACCGCCGCATCCACATAGGAGAGCGGGTTCTCCAGTCCGGTACGGCTCTTCAATTCGTCGTTCATCGCGTTCCGCCCGGCCTCGACCCCAACGCTTACCCAGCGTCCTGCCTGCGAACTGTCCCCGTCCAGCCGGGTGGCACCAGCCTGACTCGTGCGTCCGGCACGGTCGGCACCGCTGGCGGCCGCGAGTGTGCGAACCGTGTTGGCCACGGCGCTGTTCTCTCCCCGCCCCGCACGCCGAACTGCGTCGGCCACCTTGACGCGTCCGGGCCGGTCGTACCGCATCACCTTTCCGTTGATCGAGAGTTGCAGCGTCGCACCGGACCCCACGCTTACCTCGGCGCTTGGAGAGAGCTGCTGTCCTATACGAACGGATGAACCGCCCGAAGTCACCGAGCCGGTGAAGAAGAGGACTCGAACGGTCTGCGCAGAAATGATGGAAGCGGAGCAAAGCACCCCGGCGCAGACGAGTAGCATGCGCAGCGGCAGCATGGACGTGGAGTAGTGCATGGCAGTGATCGTCGAGATTATCCGAGTGTGGAGGGGCAGGGCAAACCTACACGCTCTCCGGCAAGCGAGCAAACGATGAACGGCCATCGATTCGCAACACTCCCCTGGCACTTTGGTGATTCCAGAATGTCGCGCAGGAACGATCTACCCGAGCGAATGCCTTTCTCCAGCGGGTTCTCTACCGTTGCTGTCCCTATCATCAGGTCTCAGACTTCAAGGGGAGAGAATCTTCGATGAGCGTCCCTATCTTTAGGCTGATTACCAGCTGCATGCTTCATCCCTGCCGCGCGAACTACGGCACGTCCTGATGCAGTGGTCCCACCCATGCAACGCGCACTGTCGGGCACATGCCCCGGTCATTGCGCACGCATGGCCCTCCTCGAATATCTCCCCCAACTCAGTACTGTGGCACGTCAGCCGGTCGGGAGCAGCAGGGAAACCTACCTCTCGGTACTCTCGCACGCCGAGGAGCTGCTCAACGCGGGCAGACTCCGCGAGGCACGCAGGCTTGTCGCGCAATTTGTGGAGCGCAAGGAGTTCGAGAGCGCAATGCTCCCAGCACTTGCAGGTCTCTATCTCCGTATCGGCAAACCTGAACAGGCTGTGGCAACGATGCGTGAGGCCATCGAGAAGGTGGGGCCGAACTCCGACCTTGCCAACACGTTCGGCCTGATGCTTGCGGCACTGGGACGCGACGCCGAGAGCCGACAGCAATTTGAGGAGGCGCTGCGCCTGGACGCGGACAACACCGAAGCACTGCGCAACCTGGCCTTTACACTCCACCGGGCAGGTGAGCGCGACCGCGCCTGGCGACTGCTTGTGCAGTGCTACAAGGTCCGTCCCCTCTCTGCCGAACTGCGCCTTGTCTGCGGTGCCCTCTTCGAACTTGACGGACACCATGACAAGGCGGTCTGTTCCTACCGCGATGTGCTGGAACTGGTAGGGCTTGGCGAGCAGATGCGGATGGCCGCAACGCGACTGGTTGCACTCGGAGCACCCGAGCAGACTCTCGCCTTCGAGGAGGTGATGGAAGCCATGGCCGCCTCGCTCGAGTCGGACACCTAGACTCTACGGAGGTATACTCGCCTCGTTCGTATGCGACCGCACAGCACAGGCATTCATGCCAAGCCAGCGTGAGATCCGGTGTCGGTTGCGCGCAACGAGCTTATAGGCCACGATCTCGAGCAGGAGCAGCGGGAAGAGCACCACGACGAGCAGCGGAATGATTGAAAGAGGAGGGTGCTGCCAGAGAAAATGGTTCACGGCAAACGCGCCACCCCACACGCGCCCGTTCCCGGCCACCACCTTCAGTTCCACCGTACAACTTTCGTAGTCCAACCCCACCTGCGCCAGCTCCTCCTGACTGAAGATGAAGTACGGCTGGACACGATAACCACTTCGTCGTGCAATACGCCGTGCGCGCTCCGCACACCACGTGCAGATTCCGCAGTCGCCGTCAAAGAGCAGAATCGGCGTACCACTGAGCAGGGGAAGAGGATCAGGAGTTGCGTCGGACATGGAGCGAAGGTAGCAGCACACCGTCAATCACGCAGCGCACCCCTGTAACAGCTCGTTCCCTCCACCACACAATGTTTGGGCCAAGGGTACAGGCATATGCATATTTGCCACGCATCCTTAGCTCAGTTGGTAGAGCAGCTGACTCTTAATCAGCGGGTCGGGGGTTCGAGTCCCCCAGGATGCACAACACACTGAAGCCCGCGGATCCGGCCGGATTCGCGGGCTTTTTCTGTCACCTCCCAACTCTCACTCCGGCGAAGCCCATGATTCTGCTGGAGTTTGTCTTCGCGCGAGAATGAGCCGGGCAAGCATCGCAGCCCAGCCGATCTACCGACACCGGTGATTGGACACTGGCCATCACTCTGCTGCGTAGAGAACCACTCCAGCACATCCACAGAGCGGCCCACCATTTCTGGTGGGCCGCTCTGTGGATTCTCAGTACCCTGGAAGGGTATGGATCGTTCAGGTTAGCTGCTGGCGTGCTGTTCCTGTTCTGTTCCCCACTGCTCACCGTAATAATGCCGCCCAACCCGCTCAACCTCAACAAGCAGATTCTGCCACCACCAGTGCGGACGCGCATAACGCGCCTCAACTGGATCACCATACTCTCCACCGGCCGACGTGCGAAGCGTGATACTTCCGTTGGGAGTAATCTCACAGTCAACGATGTCGGGACTGGAAAGACGAACGAAGGGATCCTGAGGGTGATCCCACAGGGTATCGTAGACTGTACTCCAGTACATCAACCCGGGACGAGGCTTTCCGCGCTTCATACGTGTGGTTTTGTCATCCATCAAGGTGAGAGATATAGAGGTCTACGGCAAACTCTCGTATGGCCCAACCCTCGCATGAGGGCGGCTCTGTTCCAGAGGATACACGAAGTTGTTAGGGATACCGACAGGAGGATGTGGCCCAGAATCCTTCAGGCGGCGTGTACGCTGAAGGTGTCGGTCACATAGGGGACCCTCCGTTCGATCAACAGCAAGGAAGACGACGCGAGTATGTATCAGATCCTGCCCCGGATAGACAGACGCAGAAGTACCGGGTGGAATGAGACAAGACTCTCTGCGCCAGGCAGAGAAGTGGAGGGGAGGTGGTAATGCAGCATATGCACGGGTAGAGTTGTTGAGAAAAGGATCTCCAACACTCCGCACCGAGCCTGTCATGCAGAAAGGGGGGATGACAGGCGCCGCAGTATAGCATTCCGCTCTTTTGAGAAGGAGCTTCAACTACATCACGCGAATATATCGGCCTTTAGGGTGGATCTCTCATGCATCGCAATATTTCATTATGAAATCGTTGTAATCTTCTGACAACGCAGAATCTGCAGAGCCGGGAACTCCCGGCGGCCACCCCACTGTTGCCGACTTAGTGTCGCAGAAGACCCGATTCCTCCCCTATCCGACGAGGTACATCATGAACCCGAAGAGCGAGAAGCAGAAGGCTCCTGATGGTCCACTCAGGCAACCTGCCTCCCCCCTTCCCCCACAGCACCAGGAGAAGCCGGGAGTGGAGTCGGAGATGACGCCACGCCCCCGCTACCACGCTCCGCACTACCGTGGTTCCGGGAAGCTGGAGGGAAAACGCGCCCTGATCACCGGCGGCGACAGCGGCATTGGTCGCGCCGTGGCGGTGCTGTTCGCACGCGAAGGTGCCGACGTTGCCATCGTCCATCTTCCCGAAGAGGCGGAGGACGCGCAGGAGACGATCAAAGCGGTGGAGGGCGAAGGGATGCGGTGCATCGCCATCGCTGCGGATGTCGGCGATGCAGAGGCGTGCCGCACGGTTGTCGAGCAGGTGGTACAGGAGTTTGGTGGACTCGATCTTCTGGTGAACAACGCCGCCTTTCAGCAGCATCAGAAATCCATCGAGGAGATCAGCGACGAACAGCTCGAACACACCTTCCGCACAAACATCCTCGGCTACTTCTACATGACGCGCGCTGCGCTCCCCCATCTGAAGCAGGGGAGCGCAATCATCAACACAGGCTCGATTACCGGACTTGAAGGAAGCAAGGAGTTGCTGGATTACTCCAGCACAAAGGGGGCCATCCACGCCTTTACGAAGTCGCTGGCGCAGAACCTTGTGGAGCGGAAGATTCGTGTCAACTGTGTTGCGCCCGGTCCGGTCTGGACACCGCTCAATCCAAGCGACATACCGGCAGAGAAGGTTGCGGAGTTCGGTGCAGACACACCAATGAAGCGCCCGGCACAGCCCGAGGAGATCGCTCCCGCCTACGTTTTCTTCGCGAGCGAGGCAACCAGCAGCTACATCACCGGAGAGGTGCTCACACTGCTCGGCGGCGAAACCACTGCGGCGTGATCGCTCTCGATTCCCGTTCTCTACAACAAACGGGGGGCGAGACCACGCCACGTCTCGACTGTTCCGAGCGGACCTGATTGCAGCGCACCGAGCATATCCTCAACGTAGGAGGGGCGCCGCATTCCAACAAGCACGGCGTCAACTCCGGCACCCCACAGGAGACGGACAGCGAGCTGCGAGAGAGAACCCTCGTTCTGTGTCTCCATCGCCGCGTCGATCAGCTCACGCAGGGCATCGCTCCGCTTCTGCGCCGCTCCAGCATAGCCTGCGCCAACAGCATCGAGCAGTTGGCGGGCACGCTCCAGATAGCCGGCATACCACTCCGCAAGGTCCTCCGTTCCACGCTCCGAGAAGTATCGCGCCGTCCAGGCAAGGCGGGGAGCAAAGTGATGTGAGAGCACATCGTTGTACTGTTCGATTGAGCCGAACGTGTCGCGGTACCGCTCCATTGTGGACCCAACGCTGAGGAACTCCCGCAGCGCACGCTTCCCCTCTGGATCGTCGGCAAAACGCTCAAGCTCCTCCAGAACGAAGCGCCGCTCCTCCCCCTCCAGCTCCTCCACCATCTTCTCGATCACGTCCGACTCCTCCTGTGCCGCTGCCGGGAAATCAGCAAGCCGCATCAGCTCGTTGTTGACGATGGCGTTGAGTGGACGGTTGGCGAGCGTTCCAAGTCCGGCCCGCTGTGCCACCTCAACGAGCGTGCGCCCAGTGGAGTCGTGCGGTTCAGCCACGAATCCACGCTCCAGAAGATTTGCTGGGAACTGCACCACGCTGAAATGGTGGTCGGGACGAATCGCCTCGGCAATCGCGACGAGCCTGTCGAGATGGGTGGCGTTGTACGCACCGCGCGGTGCGGGAAAGGTGTTGGAACTGACGCCATACCACCCTATGCGTCCGTCGATCACCTCACGCTCCAGATGGTCGAACGCTGCGCCGAGTCTGCGCTCGTACTCGGCACGAGCAACCTCGGCTGGCAGTTCCTGCCGTTCGGCCCACGTCAGATAGTATTCGGGGTTGTGGAGGAGGTAGAGGTCGATCTGTTGAAGGCCCAGCCGTGCACGGCTCCGCGCAATCTGGTCGTGCAGGAACTCCGGGGAGATCGAGTGCCACAGGTCACGACCAAGCTCAACCACATCGGGGAATCCCTCACCACTCTCACGCTGCGCGCGGGCGTGCTCCATGTTGCCTCCCTGGATATATCCTCCCTTGCTCACCACCACCGTCTCGTCGCGACGGATTGCCCCCTCCTCCATCAGCGCACCGAGCACCTCACCGATCAGTCGCTCACTCCCACCGTCGGCATAGTTGGCCGAGGTGTCGATCAGGTTCACCCCGCTGCGCAGCCCCTCTTCGAGCGCAACTCGATGCTCCGCCACCCCTGTCGAAATTCTGTAGCCACCAAAACCCAGGCCGCTCGCCATAAGTGCGCTGCGACCAAGGCGACAACTCTGTTGAGCGGGGAAGCGTGCGCGTTGCGCTGCCGTGGCGGTGGGAGTGGCGTGGGGAATCAAAGCAGAGGAGATGGTCATGGAAAAGTCTACAGCAAACGGTGGTGGTCGGCCATGGTGCATCGATCCTGCACGACGCGTATGCCAGCCTCGGCAAGCTGTTGCGCAACGGTATCGTTGCGAATGCCGAGCTGAAACCACACCGCTTTCGGCCGCTTTGCAAGGATGTCGTCAACGTGGGGAGGGATGTCCGCAGAGCGCCGAAACACATCCACCATATCGATCTCCCCCGGTATCTCCGCAAGGCTGCGGTAGACAGGACGTCCGAGGATTTCGGTGACGTCGGGATAGTACACGGGAACGGGGATGATTTCGTACCCGTGCTGGGCAAGATAGCTTGGGACGTAGAACGCCGGCTGAAACGCCTGTTCCTCGGTCTTGATGCCGAGCACCGCAATTCTCTTCATCGTGGAGAGGAGTTCGCGGATACCGTGGACATCGGTGATGATGTTTTCGTGCCGTTCCATCGTCAGAAAGCGATAATGTTCGAGACAGGTGCTGGCGTTGCTGCCATCTATACCCTGAACACCACAGAGGCAGAACACGTTCTCCAATCCTCATCGTGGCCGCACCGTTCCAACGCATTCGTCACCCACAACCCAGGGCGCGCTGAGATCATTGTTGTCGATCACCAGTGTGGCGCAGCGCTCGGGAGCGCATGAGCGGAGGTAGAGTTGCTGCCCGACAACATAGCGTCGGTTCTCCGCAGCGAGTGGATCGGCAGAACAACCATCACGTCCCGCACAGCGGGCAATCGAGCGGTGAAACCCAACACGGAGAAAGATGGAGTAGTCCCAGCACGAGCGTAGTTCGGGTCGATGGAGGAAGATGCCGTCGAGGAGAAGAATCGATCCAGGTGGAGCCTGAAGCTCGGAGGAGAAGCGTTCGCTGTCGCTCCGATGATCGAACATGGCAACACGATACCGCCCGCTCCCTCCGGGAGCGAGCGGATCGAGCAGCAGCGTCCTGAGCCGGGAATAGTTGTAGGAGTCGAGAAAGAATCCGCGCGGGGATCGCGCTCCGCGACGGTACCGCACCGCCCGTGGATTGTGGAAGGAATCAACCGAAGCACGGATCGTCGTTCTTCCCATCCCCTCGATTACCTCGGCGAGTTCATCGGCGAACACCGTCTTCCCCGCACCATCCACACCATCAATCGCAACACGAAGCACCCCCGCCGACGGCATCGAGAGAATGGCCTCGGCCGTTCTTCCCAGAAGCGCAATACGGTAGGGAGACGACATCGTTGAGAGGATCAGAGTGCTCCGGTCTTGCCAATCAGTGCCTGCATCAGATCGGCGGCGAGACCGAACACCTTCATGCCGAGAGGGTCCTGCGAAAGAACATCCATCGGTCCCTCTCCGAAGTGCAGTCCGCTCGGCGTCAGGAAGGAGAGGCGCGCGTATCCCTCCTGCGGCGCGGCAGGGCGCTCGTCATCCCACGGTCCAATCTGGGCAACGATTTCGGCGGAGGCGGCAAGCAACTGCTCGATGCGGGCATCGAGCGAGGTATCGGGATAGTCCCACACGACGCTGGAGCCAGAGTAGTTGTAGTAGCGGGCCGAGTGATCCGCGTAGGCGGCAAGAAGGTCGAGTCCCTCCGGCATTCCCACTTCCACGACGATCCCGAGCACCTGGCTGGCAATCTCTTCGGCAGGCTCGCACCCCTGTGCCCGCAGGAAGTTCCAGGCCTGCACAGCGTGCCGCGACTCAAGCTCCGGGGTCTCGGCAATCTTCTTCCACAGGTCGATGGCAGCAGCAGTGTTCCCCGAGGCGAGCGCCACCCGTGCCGAGACGAATGCACTCCACGGAAATATGTCACCGTGGAGCGTGTCCTGCGGCCACTGGTCGAGTGGCAGATCGCCGAACAGGGTGTCGCGCAGTGCAATCGGTGGACGTTGCTTCGGCGCGCCGTTGAGCGAAGAAGAGGAGAGCATGGGTGGACCGGATGGATGAAAGAGATAAATGCATTCCGGTCGGAACATAGCGAGCTTCTGCTATCCCCACGTCTGCAGTTCTATGACATTTCCTTCAGGATCGGTCATGTAGCACCACGTCACGCGCGTGCCGATTGCGGTGGTGAGCGTCACCACCTCCCCCACCGCGCCCCCTCCTGCCTCGATTACCTCGCGTCGTGCCTGCTCCACCGAGAACACCTCGAACGCGATGTGTGCCAGGCCGGGACGATTGACCGCAGGCACAGGACCCTCGGCATGCTGCGCGTAGGTGTAGATCTCGAGTGTTGGACCACCAGGTCCGTGTCCCGGCAGCCGCAGATGGATTCCCTTCAGCGCGGCTCCCGCAACGCCGGTCCCCGCCTCAAGCTCCGGGCCAGCGTAGTCGCGCTCCGGCGGCACCGGAGTGCAGCCGAAGAGCGCGACGTAGAACTCCGCCAGCGCACGCCAGTCACGTGCGATGATGTTGGTGTGGGAGTACCGGACGCCTGCAATCATTGAGCGGATGTCAAATTGACCAGAATCTCCCCGGATAAACGACGGAACGGTGAGGGATTGTCGACCCCATCGTCGTGATCGATCCGATGGAGCGCGACACTCACACCCATTCCGGCAAGGACGTCCGCTTGATGGAACGGACCACCACACTGCGAGGAATAGACCAGAGGGAGAGGAGCGTTGTGGGAGCCGTTCAGAACAAGACCCGCACAGCAGCGGTGGCGTACAGGATACTGGCCCGCAACGGCGACCACATTATCCATCCTTGATTGCGGGTGCCCGAGAACGTCAAGCGTTCATCAGAAGTCGCAGCGTGGAACAGCGAGGCCCGCCGGATTTCACTCCCCAGCCTCCTCAAACGAGAAGAGCGCGTCGGCGAAGCTGCCGAGATCGAACGGCTGAAGGTCGTCGATGCGCTCGCCGACGCCGATATAGCGCACGGGAATCGAGAGCGTGTTGGCGATGGCGAGCACCACTCCTCCCTTCGCAGTGCCATCGAGCTTGGTGAGCACCAGTCCGGTAACCGGCACCGCCTTCGTGAACTCCCGCGCCTGCTGGATCGCGTTCTGTCCGGTGGTGGCGTCGAGAACGAGGAAGACCTCGTGCGGAGCGCTCTCGTGAATCTTCCCCATCACCCGCGCAATCTTCTTCAACTCCTCCATCAGTCCCCCCTTGGTGTGGAGGCGTCCGGCGGTGTCGACAATCACCACATCGGCCCCGCGCGTCTGCGCTGCCTGCACCGTGTCGTAGGCAACAGCGGCGGGATCTCCACCCTGCCCCTGCCCAACGATCTCCACCCCTGCACGCTCGGCCCACACCTCAAGCTGCTCGTTGGCCGCCGCGCGGAACGTGTCCGCCGCACCGATAATGACTCGATAACCGGCGTTGCGGTAGTTGTAGGCGAGCTTGCCGATTGTCGTGGTCTTCCCCACACCGTTCACCCCCACCACCATTATCACGTGCGGACGCTGCTCCTCGGAAATCGCGAAGAGGCGGTCGTTGTCGGCGCTGGGGCTGTCCTTCAACATCGCGGCGATCTCCTCGGCGAGCATCCTGTTGAGCACGCTGGCGTCGGTTGCTCCCTCGCGCTTCACGCGGTCGCGCAGCCGGTCGCTGATCGCAATCGTTGTCTCGGTGCCAACGTCGGCCATCAGGAGCGCTTCCTCGAGTTCATCAAGCAGCACATCGTCGATCTTCCGCCCCTGCCGTGCTGCAATTCCGATCTTCTCGGCAATTCCCTCGCGGGTGCGCGCCAGTCCCTCCTTCAGGCGGTCGCCCCGCAGGGTGTCCACCGTTTCGCGGATGGAGGTCTTGGTTTCCTCGATTGTCTCGCGAACCTTGTCGCGCAGCTTCTTGAAGAGGCTCATGGGGAGGGAATGTCAAAGAGGGCTTGGACGTGGCAGAAGGCCGGGATGAAGAGAGGCGAAGAACCTGTATGATGCGTCGTGCACGAGGCCGGACCGGGGGTGACGAAGAGTGGCGTGAGGATGCGATACGCACCGAACCCACCACTCATGATCCTCGATCGATCACCTAGCCGTCGTTCTCCTGCGCGCGGATCTTGTTCTTCTGCTTGTAGACGACGGTGATGGGCACACCCTGGAAACCGAAGGAGCGGCGGATGGTTCGCTCCAGATAGCGCGTGTAGTTCTCCGGCACCAGCTCCGGGTGGTTGGTGTAGGCAAGGAACACCGGCGGCGCCACCTGCGGCTGCTGGATGAAGTTGATCCGCAGGTCGTGACCCTGCACCGAAGGGGGTGGCTGGTACTTGATGGCGTCGAGCACCACGTCGTTCAGCTTGCTCGTGCTGATGCGCTTGTGCCGCTCCTCCTGCACTGCGCGCGCGGTCTCGATGATCTTTATCACGCGCTGCCGGGTCACCGCCGAGACGAAGAGGATGGGGATGTAGTCGAACGTGACCAGATGTCCATGAATCGCCTCCTCGAACCGTCGCGCTGTGTTCGTCTCCTTCTCCACCAGATCCCACTTGTTCACCACGATGATGATCCCCTTGCGCCGCTCGGCGGCCTCGCTGATCACCGAGATATCCTGGCGCTCCAGTCCCTGCACCGCGTCGATCACCACAACCGCAACGTCGCAGCGGTCGATGGCGCGGGCGGTGCGGAGTGTGGAGAGGAACTCCAGCGACTCGCTGATCCGCTTCTTCTTCCGCAATCCGGCGGTGTCGATCAACGTGATCTCTTCACCGTGATAGCGCAACGTGCTGTCGATGGCGTCGCGGGTGGTGCCGGCAATCGGCGTCACAATCGCGCGCTCCTCGCCAAGCAGCGCGTTGGTGATGGAACTCTTCCCGACGTTCGGTCTGCCGATCAGCGCAATCTTCAGCGGTCCTCCCTCCTTCTCCTCCTCCTCCACCTGCGGGAAGTCGGCGCTTACCACGTCGAGCATATCACCTATCGAGCGACCGTTCAGCGCACTGATCGGGTGCAGGTTGTTGAAGCCGAGCTCCCAGAACGCCGAGGACTCCGCCTCCCACCGATCGTTGTCGCACTTGTTGACGCCGAGCACCACCGGACGGGAGGAGCGGCGCAGGATTGCGGCAATCTCCTCGTCCACCGGCGTCGGGCCGTCGCGTCCATCCACAACGAAGAGGATGATATCCGCCTCTTCCATGGCAATCTCCGCCTGCTCGCGAATGGCGATCTCGAACAGGTCATCGCTCTGCGGAACGATGCCGCCGGTGTCGATCACCGCAAAGCGTTTCCCCGCCCACTCCACCTCACCGTAGTGCCTGTCGCGGGTAACGCCGCTCGTAGCCTCCACGATTGCATCGCGGTGGCCGACGAGCCGGTTGAAAAGGGTGGACTTGCCGACGTTGGGCCTGCCGACGATGGCGACGGTATGTTGCATGAAATCGCGTCTTTCGAGTCGGGTGTTGAATCGTTGATGATGCGTCGTCCCTGCATCTCCTCCCTGCAATCGCGCCCAGCCCCAGGGCTTTCACTGCTGGAACTTGCGGCACACTCGCCAGCCACTAGCGTCGCGACCGGCGCCGGGGAGACGATGGAGGTGTGGAGGGAGTGGTTTCAATCGCCACATCCTTCGGCACGACGAACACCGAGGGGTCCACCGTGGAGGGAACGTCGATGCGTGTTGCCTCGAAGAACGCTGTCTGTCCCTGGGTCTCGGCCTCCATATACACGGGGATGTTGCGCCAGTGCCAGATCTTTATCGTGACACCTCCGGTGTCCACCGAGAAGCCCGAGGCTACCTTGCCCAGCACCTCCTTCTGCTCCAGTTCGGTATAGTTCAGGCGCTTCCGCCGCGCCGCATCCATCTGCATGTACTCGGTCAGCGCTGCCTGATTCCCGCTTCTCCCGGTGGTCCGCGTCCCCTGCATCGTCTGGTCGTCCCACTGCACCGTCACGTTGCCTGTAGAGATCGAATGCTGCACCACGGTCTGCCCCATGACCTCCATGCGCACGATGACCGAGGTTTTCGCCCCGTAGTCGTCGAAGTATGTCGTCATGGTTGGCTCCATGCCCATCATCGACATCTTCATTTCTATAACACCCGACTTTTCATCGAAGGTGCGGGTTGGTTTTGGGGTGCGCTGCGCTGTGGCCACAAGGGTGGCGGCAACACCCCCCAGAAGTACAAGGCTGCCGAGACGGAAAGAACGATGGATAGACATAGGGGTCGAGGTGTGTGCGAATTGTGGGACAAGATACGGCAACCGTCCGGCGCACACCCAGGGGCCGGACGGTTGCAGTCGATTGCAGGGAGTCGTGCCGAACTCTCCGTTCGGGCTACTCTGGACTTGTACCACCTTCATTACGCGGCACCAACTCCTGCTCCGACCCGTCGAAGATGACCTCCGCGGGCACCTGGAACATCTGTGCCGGCACGGCACTCGGCACGCTGAGCTTCGTTGCCTTCAGGTTCGCCGTTTGACTACCGCTCACCGTCTGCACGTGGAGAGGAATACCGTGCCAGAGCCAGACCTTCATCCTCACACCGCCAGTATCGATGGAGAAGCCCATGGCGTTCTTCCCCAGAAGTCTCCTTGTTCCAATCTCCTTGTACTTCAGGAGCTTTTTCCGTTCCGAGTTCATCGTCGTGTACGCGGCCAGCAACATTATCTGCGGCCCGCTCCCCCTCTCTCGCGATCCCTGCATCGTCCTCTCGTTCCACTGGATCATCGTATCGCCAATCGAGACAACGTGCTGCACGATTGGCGTTCCGAAGAAATCCCTCCGCACCACCGTTGCGCTCCTGGCACCGTAGTCATCGAAGTAGAAGGTGGCTTGCCACGTCACTTTCGCCATCGACATCCTTATCTCCACCATCCCCGACTTCTCCTCGAACTTTCTGGCAGCCATCTCCGTCTGCCCCCTCGCCACAGTGACAGCAAGGCCGAGAAGGGAGGGCACAAGACCCAGCAGCACTGCACGGCGGTAGGTATACATTTGCAGAGTGACGTATGGATAGAGGGAGAGGAGATACGGAAACCGCCCGGCGCACCAGGGCACCGAGCGGTTCCAACGCTGCTGAAGGATGCCGATTACTTCTTTGTCGAGGTGTCAGGCTCGGAAGGGGTGGCGGGCGCGGCCGAGGAAGTGTCCATCGGTGCGGTGGCGCCGGTGAACTTCACTGCCGCAGGCACCTCGAACGTGCTGGCCGGAACGTCGCTGGGCACATCGATCTTCGTTGCCTCGAAGGTGACGGTCATCCCCTGGGCGTTTGCCTCCATGTAGACAGGGATGTTGTGCCAGTGCCAGATCTTCATAGTAACGCCGGCAGTATCCACGGAGAAGCCCGTGGCCTTCTTCCCCAGAACTTCCTTCTCACCAATCTCCTTGTAGTTCAGCGACTTCTTCCGGGCGTCGTCCATGTTCATGTAGGCGGTCAACGACATCTTCTGGTCGGCCCCCTGCGCCTTGCTGGTGCGCGTCCCCTCCATCGTCTCGTCGTTCCACTGGATCGTGGTGTCGCCAATCGAAATGGCGTGCTGGGTCATCTGCTTCCCCATCATATCCATCTGCACGATTGTCGCGGTCTTCTTGCCGTAATCGTCGAAGTAGAGGGTCATGGTGGGGGTCATCCCCATCATCGACATCTTCATCTCAACCTTGCCCGACTTCTCGTCGAAGATCCGTTCACCACTTGCTGTCTGGCCGTCCTTGCTATCCTTGGAATCGGCGCCATTCTTGTCGCCGCAGCCAGCAATCGCCAGCGAGAGGGCAGTAATCGTGAGAAGCGCGTAGTGCTTGATCTGCATGAGGATGGGAGTTGAGAATGAGTAGATGAGAAGCGGGGGCAGGAGGAAACGCGGAAGGAAATTCGGGGGAGAAGATACGAAACGGGGAGCCACTTCCACCCCGAATCGGTGCAGCAGCGTGATGCCTCAGTGGGAGGCGGCAGTCCCCTCGACCGGCACCACCTTCACCTCTGATGGAACCGTGAAGTAGCGGTCGGGAATCCCCTCTTCCTCCTCCACATTCACCACCTCGATCACCAGCGGACGCTTTCCCGGAGTCTGCTCCACCTCGACGCGCATCGGCACCCCCTTCCACTCCCACACGCTCACGGTGCGTCCGTTGTAGCGCAGCCGATACCCGCGGCACTCCTCCCCCGCAATCGTTCTCGGAAGCAGCGTAATCCCCTCCAGACGCGCCAGCGCTGCACTGTCGAGCGAGCGGAGATCGGGGATGAAGTTCTTCAGAAAGTGGCTGCGCCCGTGGATCGGACGGGACGCACCCTGCCGGTCAATGGTGTTGTACATGATATCGCGACCGTTGGCGCTGATCTGCACAACTGTGGTATCCCCCTGCGTTGCTTCGAGCGCCACGCGGCCACCGTAGTCGTCGAAACGGAGCGTCTGCTCGATATCCGGCTGGATCGAGTTCTTCAGCGTCAGCGTTCCCGCCTTGATATCGTACACGCGCTCGTTGGCAACCGGCACTGCGGAATCGCGCGGCGAGGCGGAAGTATCCTTCGCGGGCGTTCCCACCTGCGGGGCACGCTCAACGCAGGAAGCAACGAGAAGCACGCAGAGGAACGGAAGAAGCTTGCTCATTTGCTTCCTGTGGTTGCGCCGCCAACCGCGCTGATCTTCACGTCGGCAGGGATGGCGAACTTCTCCTCCGGCACCGGCGCCGTCAGGTCCAGGGCAACGGCCTCCATCGAGAGGGCGACCGAACTTTCATCGCCGGTCTCACTCCGCATTGGCAATCCCTCCCACACCCATATGCTTGTCCGCATTCCGTTGATCACCACAGAGTGTCCCTGGCAACTGTGGCCGAGGATCGTTTTCGGGGGAAGCGAGCGATAGGCGTAGGCCGTGCGCTGCTCTGCGGTCAGGCGCGCAAAATCTGGAGTGTAGCTTCCGGGAACAATCGGCGAGCGCGTACCCACCCGCTTCTTGGGATCCCACAGCGTGCTGGTCCCGTCGCGCGTCACCGACACGTTTTCAACCGTATACTGTTTTCCTTCAACCGTTGTGTGGTAGGTGTTCCACGAGGCGCGCGTTGCGCCACGGTCGGTGAAGTAGAGTGTTGTGCTCATATCCTCGGTACCGACCTTCCCCTTGTAGGTGATCGTGCCGCTTGCTGCCACGCTCTGCAATGCAGCGGGACGCGGCACAGAAGCTGTGGGATCGGGAGCGAGCGGCTGGGCCTGGACGCCGGCGGCTGTCCGGCGTGCCGTATCGCCGACGCTGACAGTGACGTTGCCAGCGCCCACAGCAGTATCGGACGTTGTGGAAGGCGCCGCTCCGCTCCCTGCGGAGGCGGTGCCGGTCGTTGCAGTGCCACCGCTGACAACGGCGGCGCTGTCGGTGCTGGTCTTCTCGGGAGTGTCTCCGCCGCAGCCGACAAGGAGGAGTGCACTGAACATCGCCGGGGCGATGGTACGAGTCAGATACTTCATTGTTGTGATCTGCTGTAACGTTTGAGCACGGGAACCCGCCAAGATACAGCGCGATTCCGGCCGGAGGTGTGAGGGAATGGGAGCCACACGTACGACTAGGGCGGAGAGGCTCCCGGAATCACGACATGCAGCGCCCCATCCTTTGTCTCATCCCCCATTTTCTCACTCCATGATCCTCTCCCCCAACTCCGTCGTTGCGATTACCGGTGCAAGCAGCGGCATCGGTCGCGCGCTGGCACTTGAACTTGCGCCAACAGGCGCCTGGCTTGCCCTTCTCGCCCGCCGCACGGATCGGCTCGCTGAAGTTGCGGCCGAGGTTACCGAACGTGGTGGCCGTCCCCTCGTGCTCTGCTGCAACGTGGCGGTGCGAGCCGAGGTCCACACCGCCTTCCACCACATCCTCCGCACTGCTGGCCCCGTCGATGTGCTTGTCAACAACGCCGGCAGCGGACACTGTGCCTATGTGGAGGACACCCCCGATGAACAGATCGAGGAGGTGATGGGGGTGAACGTCAACGCTCTCTGGTATACTGCCACAGAGGTGCTTCCGGGGATGCGGCGGCGGGGAGCTGGGGTCATTCTTACCGTGTCGTCCCTTGCGGGAGTGGTCGGCTATCCCGCCAACGCCGTGTACGTCGCAGCGAAGCACGCGGCGCTCGGCTTCACCCGCGCGCTCCGGGCAGAGCTGTACGGAAGTGGCGTTGAGGCGTGTGTCGTGCTCCCCGCCGGCACCCTCACCGACTGGTCGCTCTCCACCGCGGGAGGGCCGATTGTCGATCTGTTCAACGCGGAGGCAGAGCGTGGAATCGCGCTTGCCCGCGAGCGGGGTATCGAGCCGCCACCGCTGCTTCCACTCCTGGAGCCGCAGGACGTTGCGCGGATCATCGCTGCAACGATTCGCACACCACAACCTGAAGTCTACACCCACCCGGGATCGGAAGAGCTTGTACGCCTGTACAACGAGAGCCGCCAGGAGTTCGAGCGGCGCATGGGACCGTGGTGGCAGGCCAACCGCGAGGCGTACCGGAATCGCGAGGCCAGGGAGAAGTGATAGAAGTACAGGGGATGCCGATCAGAACTCTATCGCTTTCGATCCGATCATCATCCTAGCGGTTATTGATATACATCTCCTCGACGAAGTTGGCCCAGAGCGAGCGGAGATGTGCGGGTGGAGGAATCGGCTCATCGCCGAGAATGGGGTCGAGGAACTCCGCGCAGCGTGCGAGGCCACGCTCCACTTCGGCAAGCTCCACTTCGAGTGCAGCACGCTGCCGCTCGATCCAATCGGGGTCATCCATCTGTTCACGGCGGCGGTAGAGTTCGCTCTCAACGATTTCCCGCACCGCCTCCCGTTCCCGCTCCACCGCACGGCGCAGACGGTCGATCTCATCCTCCAAGCCAGCGCTCGCGGCCTCGTCGGAGAGTGTATGGGAGAGTGCGGCAAGTGAGCGAAGGAGCGCAAGGTCCCCTGCGGTCCGGGCACGTTGAAGCAGCATCCAGAGGTGGGACTGCTCGCGCGCAACGGGAGTGGCGGTATCGGGGTGGAGTCGGCGGGCAAGCTTTCGGTAGAGTTCGCGAAGCTCTGCGCCGCTCTCGCGAGGGGATGCTGCGGGCCGATGCTGCGAGTCGGGAGCGGTGGGCGAGGGACGCCACGAGCGGTTGTGCTCCCGTCTGCGCTCTGCGCTCTGCGCCAGCCCCATCCGCTCGCGAACGCGCGCGAATTCGGACTGGACGGCACGGACGGTCAGCGCAACCGTCTGCCGGTCGAGCGGCTGCCCCCTCTCGATCTTCAGCGCGAAAAGCTCCATCATGCGCTCCCGCTCCCGAAGCTCCAGCGAACGCTCCTGCATCGTCCGCTCGATCCTGCCGAACAGTTCGTGCCAGCGGTCGCGAAGCCTCGGCACAATTTCGTCCGCAAGTTCGTGGCGCTGCTGGAAGAGTCTGCACAGCTCCTCACGCAGCCCGGCAAGCGTGGCTCGCTGCCCGGCAACATGCGGGTGGAGTATGGGGAGGTTGGCGCGGTGCTCCAAGTCGGGGAAGGAATGGTCGAAAATCGTCAGGCAATGATATGCCGAAACAGCGGCGCAGCCGCCACCATTCTGGTGCACGCCCCGCCGGAACCGGGACGTTTCGGCAGCAAAGATTCTGCGCGAATCTCCTCTCTCGTTCGTCCTTCTCCCTATTCCGCCCTTCGTACAGTTCCGAACGGGGCGAGAAATCATTCCCCAGCAGCACGACCATGAGCGACAATACGCACAACGCAACACGCGCACGCCTCGAAGAGATCGAACGGGAACTTGCGCAGCTCAGCGAGCGCAGCCACGGACTCAAGACACAGTGGGGGCTTGAAAAGGAGTTGATCGGCGGACTCCGCTCCACGAAACAGCAGATTGAAGAGTTAAAGACCGAGGCGGCACGGCTTGAACGGGAGGGCGACCTTGGCCGCGTGGCCGAGATCCGCTACGGACGGATCGTTGAGCTTGAACGGCAGGCCGAGGAGTTGAATCGCCGCCTTGCCGAAGCCCAGCGGAACGGAAGGATGCTCACCGAGGAGGTCGACGCCGACGACATCGCCGAGGTGGTGTCGAAGTGGACGGGCATTCCTGTCACGCGCGTCCTGGAGAGCGAGCGGAGCAAGCTGGTACGAATGGAGGATCGACTCCACGAGCGCGTCATCGGCCAGGATGAGGCGGTGACGGCGGTAGCAAACGCCATTCGTCGTTCCCGCGCCGGCCTGCAGGACCAGAACCGCCCGATTGGCAGCTTCATCTTCATGGGCACAACGGGCGTTGGAAAAACCGAGCTTGCGCGCGCGCTGGCAGAGTTTCTGTTCGACGACGACCACGCAATGGTGCGCATCGACATGTCGGAGTACATGGAGAAGCACGCGGTGAGCCGCCTGATCGGTGCACCACCGGGCTATGTTGGCTACGAGGAGGGGGGGCAGCTCACCGAGGCCGTGCGGCGCAGGCCCTACTCGGTCGTGCTCCTGGACGAAATCGAGAAGGCACACCCCGAGGTGTTCAACATTCTCCTGCAGGTGCTGGACGAAGGACGGCTCACCGACAGTCGGGGACACGAGGTCAGCTTCCGCAACACGATCATCGTCATGACCTCCAACCTGGGCGCACATCTCATTCAGGAGCAGCTTGTTGGCATGACCGAGGGGAATCGGGACGAGGTAATGGGAACGCTCCGCACACACCTCCTCGAGCTGCTGCGCCGCGAACTTCGTCCAGAGTTCCTGAACCGCATCGACGACATCATCGTCTTCAAGCCTCTCACCGCCGAGGAGATTCGCCGCATCGTCGATATCCAGGTGCGGTCGGTCGAGCGAATGCTGCGCGCGAACAACATCGGCTTCACAATCACCGAGGAGGCGAAGGACTGGCTTGCAAAGCTCGGCTTCGACATCTCGAACGGCGCCCGTCCGTTGAAGCGGGTAATCCAGCGCCACCTTATCAATCCCCTCAGCACGATGCTGCTGGAAGGGACGTTCTCCTCCGGCGACAGCGTCCACGTTGTGCTCGATCATCGCGGCCTCTTCGCCTTCGAGCGGGATGGCGAAACGGTGATGGAGCGATCATCCGAAGGCGGATACTTCGAGGAGAACGAGGCGGAGGAGTAGAGGCGCAGACGAGTGGGCGAATATCCCCACCGTATGAGTAGTGCACTCGGAGATCGAGTGTGAGAACGCTGACTCCACGGCGCACTGCCCTCAGCCACCTTCCCCAGAAATAGCAGACGGGGACAACAGGCGCCTGTTGTCCCCGCTGAAGCCTACGCTAGCACACCCTTCTCCTCTTCCATGTGCAGCGGATTCCTGATGGGATAGCGCATCAACGTTACCGTTGCTCCCACCTCCACAAACCCAAGCTTCCTGTAGAGATCCACAGCGTGATAGTCGCTGTCGGCACAGAGCGCCAGCCCCTGCGTTCCCAGGGTGTTCAGTGCACGGTCGATGGCAGCGCTCACGAGCACGGAAGCAAATCCCTGGCGACGATGCTCGGCAGACGTTTCGACATCCTGAAGTCGGCAGATTCCTGCGTGCTCGAACAGTCCCAGCGCGGCAAGCACCTCCTCCTCACCAGCGCGCGTCAGATAAAACCAGTCGATACCAAGCTCACTGGAGGTGAACCGCCTCTTCTCGGCCAGCCTGTCGGGGCCGTTGTGTTCCGGGTCGAACCAGTCCGCTTCAGCGTAGGAGCGGGAGTAGAACGTATCGAGCTTCTCCCAATCCCCCTCGGTCGCGACGCGGTGCACGACAAGTCCAGCCGGGAGCGGACGGCAGAGCGCGTCGTTCCCGACGAACATGTAGCTGTCGAAGCTCACGTGGTAGCGGGCGGCGCGCGCCTCCTCCACCATGCGCGAGAAGCGCTCGTCGTGTGGAAACAGGAAGGTGGTGTGCTGATACAGCGCGGAGTCGAAGTACTGGCCGAACGTCTCCTCCCACTCCGAAAGCGACCCTCCGCGCGGTTCGTGAATGTTGAGTCCGTTCCCGCCATAGTAGTTGCGAAACCGGCTGCTGCGGAACACGGTATACCCCGGCCCCTCGATGAACTCGCAGATCGGTTTGAGAAGCCACATCTCGGTGGCGAGCACCCGTTCGATGGTCATGGATATACCCGGAGCGTATGGTGGATTCTGTCGAAGAGAAGGCAGACGAACGCCTGGAATACCAGAACGGGACCGCACCCCACAAGGAGGTGCAGTCCCGTTGTATCGTCTGTTCGGACTGAACCGAACCGCCCTTACTCGGCGGTAACGACGCTCACCGCCTTGCGGTCGCGGCCCTTGCGCTCAAAGAGCACCGTGCCGTCGATGAGCGCGAAGAGCGTGTCGTCGCTGCCAATGCCGACATTGCGTCCGGGATGAAAGCGGGTGCCGCGCTGGCGCACAAGGATGTTGCCCGCGCGCACGACTTCACCACCAAAGCGCTTTACGCCGAGATACTGCGGATTTGAATCGCGTCCGTTCTTTGTTGAGCCAGCGCCTTTCTTATGTGCCATGACTGATTGGTCCTGTTTCCTTGATCATTATCTCGTTCACGGGGTCGGCGCAACGTTCCGCCATCTCCCCTCCTAACCCGATCCGCAGAGTGTGCGACGCTTCAGCCTCAGGCAACGCCCGTGATGCGGACGCGGGTATAGCGCTGACGGTGACCGTTCAGCTTCTGGTAGCCCTTGCGACGCTTCTTGTGGAATACCAGCACCGTCTCGTCGCGGCCATGCTCCAGCACCTTGACGGTGACGGTGGCGCCGCCCGGATTCAACCCATTGCTGGTAATGCCAATGGCACCGCCAAACTCAAGGGTTGCGTCCACATCGCCGGCCAGCTTCGGCACAACAATCGTGTCGTCCTTCTTCACACGGAACTGTGCACCCGCAATCGTGACGATCGCTTCCATAATGCTCTCTGCTCGTATCATTGGCTCCCCGCGGGTGCGGGCACCAGCCCGCCGCGTTGGAGAATCCTGTTCATGGAAAGGACGGCAAAGATAGAGCCGCTGCGCCGAGCCTGACAAGTGCAAAAACGTATCTCGATTTCCGGCGACAAGCCACCAGGCCAGCGCACGAAAGAGTGCAGGCCCGGCAACACCCCACCCTTTTCTTCCCTTCGTCCGCTCCGTTTCCGCTCTATCTTCACCATGGACGGCGGATGTCAAGGTTCGACATCCATCGACTGCGGTCAACGGACAGCCGTTCCACCGAAGAAACTCCACACCAGCTCCTCTCCATGCTTTCTCTCGTCCTTGCCTCCGGCTCCCCCCGCCGTCGCGATCTGCTCCGCGCCGTTGGCCTCGACTTCACCGTTCAGGTTCCCGATGTGGACGAAGCGATAGTCGAGGGAGAACCACCGGAACTGATGGTGGAGCGGCTTGCCGCAGAGAAGGCCGAGGCAGTCGCCCAGTCCCTTGCCGAACGGGGAGAGACTGCGATGGTGATCGGCGCCGACACGACAGTGGTGCTGAACGGCGAAATCCTCGGCAAACCGCACAGTCCCGACGACGCGTGCCGCATGCTTCGCCTTCTCTCCGGCAACACCCACACCGTCTATACCGGCTTTGCCGTGATCGCTGGAACGGAGCGGACGGTCGGGCACGAGCGCACCGACGTCACCTTCCGAGCGCTCGAACAGTGGGAGATCGAGGAGTACGTCGCGGGAGGATCGCCGATGGACAAGGCGGGAGCCTACGGTATCCAGGAGGACCGGGGGGCAGTATTTGTCGAGCGCATTGCCGGGGATTACTACACGGTGGTCGGCCTCCCCCTCTGCCGCCTGTGGCTGGCCATGCGTAACGTCGCCGCAGCCTCTGGTGTCCTGACAAGACCGGCACTGCACCCCGGTGCGACCGACTGATCGGCGCGATAAGGCCCCGTATATTGTCACCCCTCCCCCATCTCCCCCTTTCTGTACTGAATAGGGCACTTCATGCCGTATACCGCTTCTCTTTGCACACCCCCTGGCTTAACCTTGCTGTACCACGTTTTCCGCAGCATCGTGGCGGTACTGGTGCTGGGGGCCAGCTCCATCACGGTGCTCGCACAGCCGATGCAGGGCACCTTCACCGTTGGCTCCGGGTCGAGCAATTATCCGAACCTTGCCGCCGCTGCCCAGGCGGTAACGAGCAGGGGAGCGGCAAGCCACGTCACCTTCCTCATCCGCTCCGGCACCTACACCGTCACTTCACCGATACTGACCGAGATCATAAACGGCGCGAGCCTCGACGCAACCGTCACCTTTCGACCCGAGGCTGGAGCTTCCGTGCGGATTACGGGCAATCTTCCGGGCCGCGGCACCTTTACCATGCGGGGGTCCAGTTTTATTCGAATCGAGGGGCGCGCCATCGGGGACACCACCTCGCGGATGACGCTTGTCAACACAAGCAGCGCCGCCGGTTCGTGCGCGGTGCTGCTCGACAGCAACACCGACAACAGCACCGTGACCCACTGCACAATCCTCTCCAACGGCGGCGGCGGAACAGGTTCCTGCGTCTGGGTGCGCGGGCGGCTGGGCGGCTGTGGTTCCGACTCGAACACCATCGAGGAGAATGTGCTCGGCGATATCAATGCCGGTTCACGCGCCGACTGCGGCGTCCTGATCGAAGGGGGGGATGTGGGAGACCCGAACTGCAACCGCGGCAATGTGGTGCGGAACAACACCATCGTTAACATGGGACGCTCAGGCTCGGAGGGCTACGGCGTGCGGATCGAGTCCTTCTGCATGGGAACGACGGTCAGCGGCAACGCCATTACCATCACCAACCCCACCGGGGTGCTCAGGCTCACCGGCATCAGCGACAACAGCAGCAGCGACGACGACGGCAACAACTGCCGCATCGACGGCAACCGGGTGTGGGGTCTGGCAAGCACCGCACAGCAGCAGCGCACCTACGTTGGCATTGCTGTGGGGGCAACGAACGCAGGGCAGGCGTTCCCCACACAGGTGGCGCTCGTCAACAACATGATCTCCATGACGATCAATGGACGGCGGGAGGAGGCGCACGCGATAGCCATTACGGCATTCGACGCTGGCTCCCGCTTCAGCTGCCGCATCGACTTCAACACGGTGATGGTGCGCGACACCAGCGCCCGCGACGACTCCTTCACCTACACCTACACCACGCCCCTCGATATTTTTGCCGTGACGGCCCAGGGACGACCGCAATTCCGCATGCGGAACAACATCTGGGACATCGGGATCAACGGAGGCGAGGGGTGGCATATCGAGTGCGACGGGTGCGATTTTTCCTCCGACTACAATCTCGTCTCCATTGCTCCAGCCGTCGATCCGCTCAGTCCGGCCGTCAACTACCGAAACACCCCGGCAGGTTTTAGCGGTTCGTGGCTGGAGTTCAGCACACTGACGCAGTTCGACCGGCACTCGATCGAGGGGAGCGCCGAGTTTGCGGCACCGGCCTCCGGCGACCTCCACATCGTTCAGTGCGGAAGCTCCCCCGGCAACAATCGGGGACAGGCGATTGCCGGCGTCACGCTCGACTTCGACGGTGAGGAGCGATCTGCAACGCCCGACATCGGTGCCGACGAGACCGGGATGATCCTGGCGATCATCTCCCCCGCCCCCAACGCACGCATCCTCGCCGAACGGCCATTCCAGGTGCAGTTCACCACGCAGAAGGATATGCGGGTCTCGGTGGACATTTCCTGCGATAGTGGCGACAACTGGCAAACGCTGAAAACCGTTGAGGGCTTCGCTGGCTTTACCAACACGGCCGACCCCATTGCTCCCGCTACTCCCTGCCCTTCGGCGATGATTCGTGTGCGTGGAGAGGATGGCCGCTCCTGTGTGGTGCTCAACGGAACAGTCTCCGTCTACCGTCCAGCCGTACAGGTGACAGCGCCCAACGGCGGCGAGCGGTACAGTCCCGGCGACAGCATCAACATTACGTGGACCACCACTGACGCCACCAGGGTCTCCATCGAATATCGGAGCACCGCAGCGACAGGAGGGGAGTGGACTTCGATTGCAACGAACGTCGTCGCAACCCTTGGAACCTACCGCTGGGGCGTTCCGGGCATTGTTGACAGCACCTACCAGGTACGGGTGCTCGTCACCGCACCAGTGGCGGCGGCGGATGTCTCCGACACCACGTTCAGAATTGCTGAGGCGGCGCCCGAAATCACTCTGCTGTTCCCGAACGGCAGAGAGGGACTGATCGTCGATTCCACCGTGGAGCTGCTGTGGAACGTGGTGGATGTAACGGGTGGTGGAGTGGTGGAGTGGAGTCCCGATAGCGGAGAGAACTGGAGGCGGATCGACACACTGGAGGATATTACGGTAGGGCACTATCCGTGGAAGGTGCCGGACAACCCAACCGCACGCGCACTCCTCCGAGTTCGCGCATCCGACGGAACAGTACAGGACATTTCCGACGGCTTGTGGAGGATTCTGCGCGAGGCTCCCGGTGACCATATCGTCCTCCTCCACCCCAACGGCGGCGAGACGATCGGCACCCCCAGCACCGACTCGGTGGTGTGGGTAGCGCCGGCATCGGTGCAGACCGTGCAGGTGCAGTACAGCACAGACGGTGGAGCACAGTGGTTCGACGTTGCTCCGTTCACCTCGAGCTTTGCAGGACCAAACACACTCGAATGGCGTGTGCCCGCTCTCGCTACCAGCACCTCACAGGCTCTGGTGCGTGTGGTGGAGGTGAGCGCAACCCTTCCCCAGGCCGACACTTCCGATGCGCCCTTTACAATGAGCGCGGTTGCGGGCGGTGTTGATGATCAAGACGCGACTGCCGGACTGCTCTTCTTCCCAAATCCGACCCACGGGGAGTTCAGCATAACGCTGAATCGCCAGACACCATCCCAGCTGCGGATCGTGAACAATGCCGGGATCAGCGTGTGGTCGGCAAGCGTTCCGGCCAGCCACTCCTCGTTCGTTGTAACGCTCCCGCCGGAGCTACCCGCCGGCACCTATCTGCTGGAATGTCGCGCTGGTGACCGTACATTCAAGCGTACGCTGATACTCCTTCGCTGATCGCTGTTCCACAACCTCATAGCAGCCACGCGGCGCACAGGGATGTGCGCCGCGTGGCTGCTCCGTTACACCCTCGATGGCAACCCGTCCCCTCCGCTCCCGCCTCGTTCTCGGCATTATCCTCGCGGTGATCGTTGGGGGACTGGCTGTATTCGTGACCCTCGTGCTCTCCACCACGAGCGAGGTGGTCGATACGGCAGAACGGTTCATGAGCGCCCTGGAGGGGGGGCGGACAAGCGAAGCCTGGAGTCTGTGCTCCCCCGACATGCAGCGCACACTGAAGGCACCCGAACGGCTGGCACAAGCAACAACCCGTTCTGGAGCGCGCATTGCCGGATGGAGCTTCGGGCGGAAACGCGTGGTGGACTACTACGCAACGCTCCCGCTCAAACTGAAGTGGAGCGATGGATCGAACACGCGCGGGAGCCTGCATCTGGGACGAAACGCCGAACGGTGGCAGATCACCGGAATCGAAACAGCATCGGCGCGCTAGCACTCGCCTCACCCATCCTGGGGCACAAAGCGCATCGGACGCGAATACGGATCGCAGATCACTGCCGTAGCAAGGTAAAAGGGTTCATGGGGAAGAGGTTGCCCTCCTTCGCCCTATCTTTGGCCCCTCTTGTTTCGGAACTCCTGCACAACTCCGGCGTCGGCCCCATGCGGGGTCCCGCCGCTTTACTACATGGTGCGAAACCTCAGCTTCATCCTTCTCCGCCCGCTTCTGCTGCTTGTGCCAATGCTCGTGGTGCCGTTGCAGGCGCAGCCCACTGCGCATCAGCCGACCGAAGCACACCCCACGCTCGGCACGCCACGCACGCTGGTTGAGAGACTTGCCGAGGCCAGCAGGCTGGGACAGCTGGGCGACCACACCGCAGCGCTCGCACTGCTCCAGCGCACCACCGACAGTCTCCACGCAGGTGAGGAGAACTCGCCTGACCTCCACATCCTTCTGGCGCGCGAGCACTTTGCGCTGCTCCAGCTCCCCCCGGCACTCGCCGCTGCACGACGCTTCCAGGTGCTTGCTCCCGCCAGCGACCCGTTGCAGGCCGAGGCTGGATATATCGCCGGGGTCAGCGCCTACGAGACGGGGGAGACCGAGCGGGCCATCGTCGACTTCCGGCGCGTTGCGGAATCCCCCGGAACCGGGGCTGAGCGCGAGAAGCGCCGTGAGGCAGCACGCGCCTGGCTGGCACGGACGCTCGCCGAAAAAAAACGCTACGACAGCGCCGAGGTGGTGCTTGCTTCGCTCCGCACGCCCGACGAGAACGCTCTCTACCTGCGCGGCTGGATTGCCGAGGGGCGGGGAGCGGTCGACACCGCCGCCCTGTACTACCGCCGTGTTCTCAACGAATTCCCCAATAGCGGTCTCGTTCCCGACGCCCGTCTTCGGCTTGGAGTGATCGAGGCACGCCGCGGACAGCTCGACAGCGCTCGCGTCGCGCTTGAGGCGGTGGAGCCTGCAAGCCCCCGGCAGAGCGAGGAACGGCTCTTCTATCTCGGTGAAGTTGCGTCGGCCTCGGGACGCTACCAGTCCGCACTCGACTGGCAGCAACAGTATCTGCGCCAGCACCCGAACGGCGCGCGGATCAGACTGGTGCGCTACGGCGCAGGGTGGTCGCAGTTGAACCTTGGTCGCAACGACGAGGCCATTGCCTCCTTCCGCGTCCTCTCCGAGGATATCGACTCGCTCGGCGCTGCTGCGCTCTATCAGGTTGCTGCGCTCCAGGTGCGGCGCAACGATACCGCCGCCGCAATCGTCTCGCTCCGGCATCTCCTCGACCGCCTCCCCTACGAGTCGTTCAGCGACAACGCGAACTACCTGCTCGGCACCATCTACTACCGCCGCAGGATGTACGATTCGGCACGCCACTTCTTCCTGACCGCCGCACGGCAGTTCCCGGAGAGCGAGATCCGCGCCGGCAGCTATTATCTGCTCGGAGAGTCGTACGCCTCGCTCAACGACCCAAGCAACGCGCAGTTCTCCTTCGCGCGCGCGCAGAAGACCGGCGCCGAGGATGATCTGCTCCGCCGTGCGCTGCTTCGTGAGGGGCAGATGCTCTATCGCATCGGCCGCTTCCGCAGCGCCGTGGCGCGATTGCGGGAGTGCGCCGAACGCTTCCCGAACGGCCCCGAAGCGGATGAGACGCAGTTCTGGCTCGCCGAGGCGCTCTATCAGGATCGCTCGTGGGGCGAGGCTGAACGCACCTACGGGGCCTATATCATGCGCTACCCGAACAGCCCACGCTACGACCTTGCACAGTACGGACTGGGGTGGAGTCTCTTTCAGCAGAGCCAGTTCAGCAAGGCGGCGGCGGTGTTCGAGGGGTTCATCAAGCGCAATCCGGGGAGCGACCTGGCGCTCGAGGCCACCATCCGCCTTGCCGATTGCTACCGGCTGCTCAAGCAGTACGGCAAGGCCATCGACACCTACAACTCGATTGGCGGCAATCGTGCGCTCGGTCCCCGCAACGAGGAAGCGCGTTTCAGAATGGCCGAGGTAATGCTGGAAACCGGCGAGGTGGAACGCGCGGTGGAGATCTTCCGCAAACTCATCGTGGACTACCCCGGTTCTCCGCTGCGCGACGCCTACGCCTTCAACATCGGGGCGATCTACCACCAGCACGACCGCGATTCGCTGGCGGTGATCGAACTCACAAAGTTCGTGGCACAGAACCCCAAGAGCCAGCTCGCACCGCAGGGACTGTTCACCCTCGGCGACACCTGGTTCAACCTCGAACAGTACGACAGCGCCGTTACCGCCTACCGCCGCATCCTGGACGACTACCCGAACAGCAGTGTCGTGCCGGACGCGATGGACGCGATCCGCTTTGCGCTCACCGAGGTGGGACGCGGCTCCGAGGCGATCGCGATCATCGACAGCTTCGAGGTGCGGCACCCCAACACCATCGCCGCGGATTCGCTGGCGTTCAAGCGAGCACGGATCGTGATGGAGGATGGAGACTTCGAGAACGCCATCGAGCGCTTCTCCCGCATTGTACAGGAGTATCCCAAAAGCCCCATCGTCCCCGACGCAATCTTCCAGATTGCGCGCAACCACGAGTACCTGAGCGAGTTCGACAGCGCGCTCGCCACCTACGCGGCGCTCACGGTGCGCTATCCCTCCAGTCCTGCGGCACACGATGCGCTGCTCGAACGGGCATCGCTCCAGGGACGAATCGGCACCTGGGCACAGGCCGACAGCGCATATCAGGAGTTCCTTGTTCGCTACCCCGCCTCCGAACGCGCAATCGAAGCGCGCTACGGCGTGGCGCAGGCACGCGTGGCCTTGCGCGACACAACCGGAGCGATCCGCTGGCTCCGCCTCGCCATCGACAGCGGAATGGCAAGCGACAGCGAGACGGTGCGCACCATCGTTGACCGGAGCCGCGTGATGCTGGCGCAGATCCTCCCCGCCGATAGCCGGGACAGCGCGCTGGCCCTGCTCGCCTCGGTGGTAACGCGCCGCCACGACGACATCGCCGCCGAATCGCTCCTGTGGCGTGGACGGCTCCTTGCCGAGGAGGGGGACTTCACCGGTGCGGCTGCCGAGTTGAAACGCCTCACCGGAGAGTTCAACAGCTATACCGCCTACGCCGAGCCGGGTCTGCTCCAGCTTGGCAGGGTCTATGAACTCCAGGGGGATGCGTTTACTGCGCGCGAAACCTACCGTCGCCTTATCGCCATCACGGCGAACCCTGCGCTCAAACAGGAGGCACAGTCGCGACTGGAGCAGATACAGTAGCACGTGCCTGCCGTTTGCCCGCCTCTGCTCCGCATCAGCCGAAGATTGAAGAACGTCCGATATCCTATCCAATGCCCTCTCGCACTTCGTTCTATCGCGCCCTCTCTCTCCCCCTGCTCGCAGCATTCCTGCTGCCGGCAGCACTCCGCGCACAAGGGGGTGAGGGACAACTCCCCCCTCTACAGATCGAGGACGTGACGGTGATCGGCAAGAAGAGCGTTGCGCTGCCGAAGTCACGCAAGGGGGAGGTGACCGACACGACGCGCTACGTTCTTCCAGCAGGCGATTCCCTCGCGCTTGGCCCACGCGTTTCGAGTCTGACAGGATCGGGGGGAGAACTTCCGCGCTATCGTGAGGGGGAGCGTCCGCTCCACGCGCGCGCGGAGTTCAGTATCGGCACCTTCGTCAGCCCGCATCTTCGGCTGGGCGGGGAGTGGATCGAGCCACGGTGGGATCTGGGAGCGCACATCGACTACCGGGGAACGACCGGCTTCCGCGACAGCACCGAGGCGAGTGCGCTCGGGTTCGACGCAGGAGCGAGCGTCCTCCTCGGCGACAACACCTCGCCGTTCGGCACCATGCGGCTGCGTGCCGGGGTGGAGCGGCTGGGAGAGAACTACATTCTCTACGGCAATACGGCAGCTCCCTACGACCGCTCGCGCTCGTTTACATCGTTCGCGCTGGACCTTGCCCGCGAGGATGCGGGAGCGTTCACCTATCGCATGCGGCTGGAGTACGCGTCAACAGCGCTCGACGACAGGATCGTTGACACGATTCCCTCGGTTTCCGCAGCAGAGCCGCGTCTCCTGCTGGAAGTTGGCGCACCGATCGACAGTGCCTTCAGTGTGCAGGGGAGGGTGGCCTTCGGCTCTACCTCGCTCCAGTACGCTCTTCCCACCACCTCGCTTGCCTCAACGCTTCTCGAAGCGGGCATGCAGTGGAAGGTCAGCCCGGAACTTTCAGTTGCGGCCGGGGCCGGATTCGCCTCCGCAGGAGCCAGCGACAGCAGCGGCACACACTCCCTGTTCCTCTATCATCTCGTTGGACGCTATGCGCTCTCCCCTGAACTGGCACTCAGCGGCGGCATCAGCTCCGAGATGCGGGATGCGCGCTACCGCGAGCGGCTTCTCGCAGCACCGTATGTGGACCGCGAGATCGTGCTCGTGCCGGAACGCGTACCGCTCCGCCTGACAGCCGGCGGCGAGTACCGCAGTGAGCTGTTCAGCGCCGGAGGAAACCTGCTGTTCGAGGCGAGCGAAGGAACACCCGTTGTGGTTCGCGACAGCGTCCCCGGCGCCCTGCGCTATGCTGCCACAAGCACCACATCAATCGGCCTTGAACTCAACGCCGCCTCGCGGCTGACCGAGCAGATAGAGCTGCGAGGCGAGGCACGGATCCGTTCGGCGCGCGACACGGCGGAACGCCATGTGCCGATGCTTCCATCGTTCGAGCTTGGCCTGCAGGGGCGCTACCATCTCACTGACGCCATCACGCTTGGCGCTGACCTGCGAGGGATCGGCGCACGCGCTGTGTCGTTCGACCCCACCGCCGAGATGCTGCCGGCAATGATGCTCCTCGATCTCAACGGCGAGTGGAAACTACAGAGCCACATTGCGCTGACAGCAGCGGTGAACAATCTCCTTGCCTCAAAGCCGATGCTGTGGGACAATTACGTTGGCCAGGGTCTTGAGCTTCGAGTAGGCGCTCGATTCGACTTCAACAACCAGTGATCGCATGAAGACAGATTAAACGGGTTGCAGACTCGTCTCTCTCGCGTCTCCACAACACCTCGCAAGGCGGAAAATGCTTGGAGCGTCGCGGTTCCATCGTATCTTTGCCGCTGTCAGTTCAAGTTATGCGTGAGATGTGATGTCCTGGTTCCGTTCCCAATCGATGCGTGGTACCCCCTACGGTGCCTCCGAACTTCGTGCCTTCTATCCCGGCAACCTCGCACGCGGGCTTGCCGCATCCACCCTGCTCATCCTCATCGTTCTTGGCTGGTTCTGGCTGAGTGGCGGCAGGGATGAGCGCGCCACCATTACTCGCGAACGGCTTGCGGATCTCGACACCGTGCCGCGGATCACGCTGCTCGGCACCGTCAAACTCCAACGCTCGGGCGGGGGCGGCGCACCGAATACTCCGGCACCTCCGGGCCTGAGTCAGCGTGGGCACCCCGACGCAACGCCCGACCGCACGCACAATCGTCCCGATCCCACCCGGTCGGTCACCAGCCGCACACCGTCGAATCCACGCCCCGTTGAGCGTCCGGTGCAGCGCAACACGGCGGGGAACACGCGAGACACCAGCGCCGACCGCGGCGTAACGGGCACACCGGGACAGGCAGTAGATGGCAAGGGGACGACCGCAGCCTCGGGTGCGGGAGGTCCGGGCGTAGGAAACAGTGCGGGACTGCCGGGTATCGAAGCGCGTGGCTGGCTCCGTCCGCCGCAGCGTGTCTACCCGACGGAGTCGGGGGCCACCGGCAAGGTGACGCTTCGTTTTACCGTGATGCCAAACGGCGATGTGGTGGGCATCCGCCCCCTCAAGTCGGCGGATCCAGCGCTGACACAGGCAGCAATCCGCAACCTCCAGCGCGCGCAGATGAGGCCCCTTCCCCGAAATGCTCCGCAGATTGCGCAGCAGGGAACGCAGACATTCACCTTTGTGACGCAGTAGCGCGGCATCCCGCGTCCGATTATCATTTGATTGTCCCACGCGCGCCTTCCGGCTGTCGGAGGGCGCGTTGTATGTTTGCCCCATGCCCTCCCGATCCCGCCCCGACTCCGACCCCCTCTGGCAGATGCTCTCGGCCGAACTGGGCCAGCCCGAGATCGACGAACTTCGCCGCTACCTGGCAGGAGAGCTTCCACACATGGACATGGGCTACGGTGGCCTGACGATTGAGCCATACGATGGCCGCGGCGGACGGAGCCAGATATTCATCGTTCGGCACGAACGGTTCGGTGAGAAGCGTGTAGCACGCGCAGCGCTCGCAAGCGTACTCCACGACCTCGGCCATCACCTGCGACGGCAGTAATCCCCCATCCACTTTCCCTCTCCCCTCGATGCGGATCGGCATCATCGGCAATCTGGAGAAGAGCGCAACCCCTGCGGCAATCCGCAGACTCGCGGAGTTGCTGACCACACGCGGTGTGGAGTTCACGCTCGACGCGCGGTTGATCGGACGATTTCCCGAGCTTGATTGCCTGGGTCCGATTTCGCCCGTGGAGGGACTTCGTGCAGAGAGCAGTGCGGTGGTGGCCTTTGGCGGCGACGGCACGATGCTTGCCACGGGCCGTCTGCTCGCCGGAAGTGGCGTGCCACTCCTGGGAGTAAATCTGGGCAAACTCGGCTTCCTTGCAGAGTTTTCGACCGACGACCTGGAGGAGGCGATCGACGATCTGATTGCCGACCGCTGCCGGATTGTCGAGCGAAGGTTGATCGAGGCCACCTTCCCCGATCATCCCGAACGCCCGTCCCTGCTGGCACTGAACGACATCGTGATCGACAAGCGCGATGGTGCGCTGCTGCTGCTGCTCGAAACGTGGGTCAACGGAGATCTGCTCGGCACCTACAACGCCGATGGACTCATCGTTGCCACTCCAACCGGCTCCACCGCCTACGCACTTGCCGTAGGGGGACCGGTAGTCGCGCCCAGCGCGCGGGTAACAGTGCTGGCCCCGATTGCCCCCCACATGCTCACGGCCCGGCCCGTGGTGCTGGATGATGGGGCAGTCATCGAAATCATCGCTGACGCACACGAAAGCCGCGACGACCAGGTGCGAGTCTGGGCCGACGGCCAGACCGACCTCCTGATCCCGTTCGGGGCACGGATCAGAATCGCCAGTCACCCCCACACTGCCCTGCTTGTCAAGCGAACAAACAGAACGTATTTTGATGTCCTCCGCGCCAAGCTCCTCTGGGGTCGCGATCCCGTTCTCGATCCGCGTCGCGCAGAACGCGACGCGTAACCTTTGAGCCTGTCGCAGGGTCATTGGTACTGCAAGTTCTCTCCCGTCATTCCCAAACCTCTGTTTCGACAACTTCCATGAAGCGCACACTTCTTGCACTCTTCGCGCTCGCCGCGCTTGCCGTCCATGGGTGCAGCGACGCAACCACCCCGACCACGCAGGCTCCGCTCGGCGAGATCACGATGGAGGAGTTTCTCGGCAACTCGAACTATCAGGTGTGGTATCAGACCGGCTATAACGCCTATCCCGACGCTGCGAGCCGTCCCTCGTTCGACAGCGCAGTGGCGATCATCCGCTCCAGCTTCGACTCCACCCAGCACTCGGTGGTGATGGCGGTGAAGCCGAACTGCGGCTGCCAGACCACACAGCTCTGGATGCCGCGCGTGATGCGCGCACTCGACGCGGCGGGCGTTCCGCACAGCCGCATCAGAATCTTCCTGACGGACAACCGCCTGGCCGGCATCGACTCCGTGAAGAACGCCTACAAGATCGTCGTTGCGCCAAGCTTCGTAGTGGTGAAGAATGGCACGGACAAGGGCCGCATCAACGAGATGCCCCCCTCCAACCGCACCGTGGAGCAGGAGCTTGCCGACTGCTTTGCAAAGCCGTAAATCAAGCGCTGGGAATCGACGGAAAGAGGGACGAAAGATCGCGCAATGCCCCGTTCGGCTTTACCGAACGGGGCATTCGGCATCGTGACCCACCGCACTGACAATGACCTGATTGCAAGGGAGAACGGTTCCGCCCCTCCATCCTGCTGCTCACCTCGCATCGCGCGGAGAGACGCCACGCCCCCCCAAGGAACCTTCGGCCTCCCACCAGACCGGTCCATGGCGGCCCCTTCTTTCCTTGTCCTCCTCCCCCTGCGGTGGCTATGTTTGTCTGCTGTTCAGGATTTCCCACTCTTCTCCATCATCGTGTCGATTCTCCACGCCGTTGTTCTCGGTCTGGTGCAGGGCCTTAGCGAGTTCCTGCCCATCAGTTCCACCGCGCACCTTACGCTCGTTGGCAGGTGGATGGGGCTTATCGACCCCCTCCACCCCGAACGGTGGACCTCCTTCATCGCGGTCGTGCAACTCGGCACGCTCCTGGCAGTGCTCGTCTACTTCCGCCGCGACATCATCGAGATCACCGGCGCAACGGTGCGCGAGAACCTGAAGTGCGTCCCCTTCCGGCAGCAGTCCACCCCGGCACGGATGGGCTGGTTCGTGGTGCTCGGAACACTCCCAATCGTAGTGATCGCGCTGGCGTTCAGGCATCAGATCGAGGGGGCGCTGACGAAGAACCTCACAGTGATTGGTGCAAGCCTCGTCGGGCTGGCACTGGTGCTGGAAGCAGCGGAACGCATTGCGAAACATCGCCGCACCATCGAGCAGACAACGTCGGGGGATGCGCTCACCGTTGGCCTGGCACAGGCAATGGCCCTGATTCCGGGGGCGTCGCGGTCGGGAACGACGATCACCGCAGGACTGTTTCGTGGTCTCACACGCGAGGCAGCAGCACGGTTCAGTTTTCTCCTCTCGATTCCCGCAGTTGCTGCAAGTGGTCTGCTGGAACTGAAGGAATCACTCAGCGTTCTGGACAACTCGGGCGTTGCAGCACTGGCCATTGCCACCGCAGTTGCCGCTGTCAGCGGCTACGCATCTATCGCCTTCCTGCTCCGCTACCTGCGCACCCACAGCACCCGACTCTTCATTGTCTACCGCATAGTGCTGGGAGGGGGCCTTCTGCTGGCGATTGCTCTCGGTTATCTTATGCCATGATCGAGGCCGGTGCCGGCACAACGCCTGGGAACAGGAGCCGTGGAGTTGCGCAAGAGGAGCGTGATCGTCACACTCCAGTGGTGACTTCACCCTGGCCTCTCCCCGGATGACCCGACACTGTATAGTCTTGACACCGAACTTCCTGACGTATCGACCTTTTCTCCTTTTTCCCGAACTATGTCCCGCTCTTTCCTGTTCGCTCTGATTGCACCCCTCCTCCTTGCCGCGTGCGCCGAGAAACGCAGCGCAGCACCCTCCGGCGGAACGCAGGCGCTCGACACAACAACCATCGCTCCCGCGGGCAGCACTCCAACGAAACCGGGGGATACCGCACCAACGGTTTCGGCCAGCGGCCCCATCCCCACCTACAACGCCACGATCAGCACAACGGTGGGGGATGTCGTGGTGGAGCTGTACGGCAAGGAGGCACCCAAGGCAGTAGAAAATTTCGTGGGCCTTGCCGGACGCAAGTTCTACGACAGCCTCGCCTTCCATCGTGTCGCCCTCGGTTTCTGTGCACAGGCCGGCGACCCGCTGACGCTCGACACGAACCGGCGGAAAGACTGGGGGAGCGGCGGCGCAAGCATCTACGACAACAAGCCGTTCGAGGACGAGGTGGACCCTAACGGGCCGGCCCGCCGCCGTGGATACGTGACGGGAACGCTGGCCATGGCGAACAGCGGGCCGAACACGAACAAGAGCCAGTTCTTCATTGTTCTCAGCACCCAGGGTGCCGGGCACCTTGGCGGCATGAACAGCTACACCATCTTCGGGTACGTTATCGGCGGCATGGACGTGGTGAAGAAGATCGAGGCGAGCGGTGCCGAAGGGGAGTTCCCCCGCAACCCGGTGCGCATCCGCACGGTGACCGTAACGCCGGTAGCACGCTAATTCTTCAGCAACATCTCCACTGCACACTCCCCAATCCTCAGATTCATGCAACGCATCTCCATCCATACCGCTCTCTTCGTTGCACTGCTCATGGGAGCCGCGCTTCGGCTCGACGCACAACAGAAGCCAACCGTGACGCACACCGCAACGATGGTCACGACGCTCGGCACGATCGAGCTTGAGCTGTACGGCAACGACGCGCCGAAGACGGTGAACAACTTCACAGGTCTGGCCGGACGCAAGTTCTTCGAGGGAATCATCTTCCACCGTGTCGTGCCCGGTTTCGTGATTCAGGCCGGGGATCCAAAGACGAAGAATCCGGCGCTCCGTGAGGAGTGGGGCACCGGCGGCGAGAGCATCTACAACAACGAAGAGTTTGCCGACGAGGTGAACCCCGCAAGTCCCAGCCGCCAGCGCGGTTATGTGGAGGGGGCGCTCGCCATGGCCAACCACGGCCCCAACACCAACAGCAGCCAGTTCTTCATCGTCACAAGCACACAGGGTGCCAGCGGCCTTGCCGCCTACAACACCTACACCATCTTCGGTATGGTGACGCGAGGCCTGGATGTCGTGCACACGATCGAGCAGCAGGGGCAGGCAACGGAGGTGAAGATCACGAGCGTGACGGTCAGTGCCGTCGTCAATAGTGGAGCGGTGGCAGGAAGCCAGCAGCGGACGCCGAGCAGCGAGACGGCACAACAGTTCTGGAAGCGCTTCCAGACAGCGTTAAAGAAAGGGAGGAAGAACGATGTGGCCGACGCGTTCCTCTTCACTACAGGAATGGATTTCTGGGCAAACTGCGAAAGTGGCAACCCTCCCACCACGCGCGAGGGCTTCCTCCGCTGCTACAACAAGATCTTTACCCCCTACGCCCAGAAGTCGATTGCAAAGGCGGCGGTGCAGCGTGAAGCTCTGGTGGAGTGCAGCGAGGGTTATCGTGGCGAAGGCTACAGCGTTCGCTTTCTGACCGCCCCGACGCAGCGTGACCGCCAGGGCAAGGTGTACAAGAGCGAGCAGGTCTTCACAGCAGCACAGATCAACGGCCAGTGGAAGATCATCTGCGCCTCCGCGATTGGCCAGAACGACTAAGAACCAGACAGAACCCTCTATCCACATCTTCCGCATGTCAGCTCGATCCGCCCGTTTCACGATTCTTCTCGCCCTGTTTCTCGTCACGCCCGCTGTGGCGCAGGAGCGCCAGCCCCCTATTACCCACACGGCAATCATCGAGACCTCGAAGGGCACCATCTCGATGGAGTTGTACGGGAAGGATGCCCCACGCACGGTGGCGAACTTCGTCGCCCTCGCCCGGAACGGGTTCTACAACGGACTGCTCATCCACCGCGTGGTGCCGGGCTTCGTGATCCAGATGGGGGACCAGCTCACGCGCGACAGCTCGATGCGCGAGCGCTGGGGCACCGGCGGCATGAGCAGCTACGACGGCAAGCCGTTCGAGGACGAACTTGACGAGACGACGCCGAGCTACGAGCGCGGGTACGTGGAGGGAGCGCTCGCCATGGCGAACCGCGGCCCCAACACCAACAGCAGCCAGTTCTTCATCATGCTGGAGGACCGCGACGACATGCCGCACAAGTACACCATCTTTGGTCGTGTCACACGCGGCATGGACGTCGTTCACACCATCAGCAAGGCGGAAGCCAACAAAAAGGGCGTCCCGGCCGAGGATATTCAGGTGCGTTCGGTAACGGTGGCAGAGGCGGCAGGTCAGTAATTCGGCAATGGCCCTGCGATGATGGCACAGGTCTTCCGTAATCTGCTGCGGCACGAAGCACCATTTGCCCACGGATTCGAGCATATCGTCTTCGCCGTACTCGACCGCAGGGGAACAGCGCTTGAAGCATTCACAGCAATTCTCACGTAGGTTCTTCAACCATCTTCTCTCACTCCCATGAGCAACACCTCCGACGTCACGCACGTGGCAACGCTCGACACATCACTCGGCACAATCGAAATCGAACTCTACGGCAAGGATGCGCCGAAGACCGTGGAGAACTTCACCGGCCTGATCGAGCGCGGTGCCTACGATGGCGTTCTGTTCCACCGCGTCGTGCGCGGCTTCGTGGTCCAGGCGGGCGACCCACAGACGCGCGACGCCTCGATGCGCTCCCGCTGGGGCACCGGTGGCGACAGCATCTATGGCGGTACCTTCGCCGATGAACTCAACCCGGGCACAGCAAGCTATCAGCGCGGATACGCCAAGGGAGTGGTGGCGATGGCGAATCGTGGGCCGAACACGAACACCAGCCAGTTCTTCATCATGCTCGCCGACAACCAGGGGCTGCCGAAGAACTACACGATCTTTGGTGCCGTGCGGCAGGGGCAGGAGGTTGTTGACGCTCTGGGGGCAGTGAAGGTGGACGGACGCGATGGCCCCATCGAGCCGGTGGAGATCAAGAGCGCAACGGTCGAGAAGGCACCGCAGGAATAAGCCATCACGCCAACGTGTGGTATCGCAGCGGGGCTGGCGTTGTCGCTCTGGATCGGAGGCACGGCTCCAGCAATTCCTCCGATCTCCTCTCCAGCCCGGAGCAACCGGCAACCGCTTCGGTGTCTTGTATCTCCGGCACGCTTGTTGTTACTTTCTGATGCCTCTCCCGCATCACCAGCTCGGAGACCCCATGAACCACTTCCGAACACGATTGCTTGCACTGCTTCTGCTGTGCTGGGCCTCAGGCGCACTCCCGGCGCAGGACCCGGCACCGCGGGTAACGCATACGGCAACGATCACAACAACCGCAGGAACGATTGAAATCGAGCTGTACGGCTCCGATGCGCCGAAGGCTGTGCAGAACTTCTCCGCACTGGCTGCGAAGAAGTTCTACAACGGGATACTCTTCCATCGTGTGATTGCGGGAACGGTGATCCAGGCGGGCGATCCGCTGACGCGCGACCCGGCCAAGCGCGATGAATGGGGCACCGGCGGTGAGAGCAGTTTCGGCACACCCTTCGCCGACGAACTGAACCCCGCCTCGCTCAGCTACCAGCGCGGATACGTGCAGGGAACCGTGGCGATGGCGAATCGTGGACCGAACACGAACACCAGCCAGTTCTTCATCATGCTTGCCGACAACACCACACTCCGGCGTCCCCTGGAGAAGCGCTACACCATCTTCGGCCGCGTAGTGCGCGGGCTTGAGACCGTGCAGGCAATTGGACGGGGAGCCATTGCCGACAAACCGCGCGGTCTCCCGGTGGCACCGGTTTCAATAACCGCCATCACCGTTACGCCGGTACGGTAGGAGAATGCCGGAGCACCTGCAGAGCGGGGGTGGAGCATCAGATGCTCCACCCCCGCTTTCTCTGTTCCACGTCTTGTAGCGACAACCCACCCCCTACCCACCCACCACCAGCGAGGGCAGCTCCAGCGCCCCAAGCAGCAGTTCACCCGCAGCACTGAGAGTAATGGCCGCGCGCGACTCGGGCACGCGATTCATCGAAGCGAACCGCTCGATGGCTCCGTCGCGCGTAAGTGTGTAGAGTCCAGCACGACCGTCGCGCAGGGCGTAGAGGAAGAGTCGCTGATCGGTCAGCGCTGGAGCAGAGGGAAGGCCGGACTCGAACTCGCGATGCCATCGCTCCCCCCCGGCAGCATCGAACCCCACCAGTACTCCGCCGGCATGGTCGAGGCTGGTGCCGCTACACGAGACCGCAATCAATCCGCTATCGGCAGCAATTCCTCGCGGAGTCAGCCGAAGTGGACGTTCCCACACAACTGCGCCGCGCCGGTCGAGCGCAACGAGCGCCGCAGCGAACGCCCCCGACGGACGCTGGCGCTGCACCCCCACGAGCACATGCTCATCCACGAGCACAGGGCCGGCAACGATGCGCTCGCCGCTCAACGGGCGCGTCCAGCGGCGAGCGCCCGTTGCAGGGTCGAGCGCAATGAGCGTGTCGGAGAGGGTGTAGTCGTTATGCGTTACGGAGAGAACCACGCCGAACGCTGGCGACGCTGCGGGAGCATCGAGAAGAGAAGCGCCACAGGATGTGCGCCACAGCGAGCGCCCGGTTCGATCAAATCGCTGAACCTCGCCACGCGTGTTCGCGGCGATCACACCATCGGCGAGAGCGAGCAGTGGCGCAGGGACGGCGATCCCCGTCGCCCCGGCCATCGTCTCGCGGCTCCACAGCACCTTCCCCTCCGTACTCACGGCGCGCAGCACTCCCCCAACGGTAATGGTGTAGATCGTTCCAACGCTGTCAGCAGCGAGCGATGCGAGAGGTGCATCGTTCCTGTCGAGCGTAACACTCCACACGGTGCTGTCCCGTTGCACGAGGGCAAGGGTTGGAGGGATACGTCCCTCTCCCCCCACCAGCACCGCAATACGCTGCCCGATCTCCAGCGGAGATCCCTGCACTCCGCCGCGCAAGCCACCGCGCAGGGAGCGCTCGCGGAGAACGTCGAGTGGCGGGACGTTCAGGCTGCCGTAGCTGTTCGCGCGCGCCGCGCCACCGCTGGTGTTATATGCGCCAACGGCGTCGCGCGGCTCACGAACCTGCGGAACGCAGCCAGCCAACAGAACAACCCCGGCGAGCAGAGCGAGGATGGGAAAGAAGCGCGTCATCGGGGGGTGCGTTCGGTGTGTCGAATGAGCATCGTGGGAGAAGCCTGAACGCTCGGCATCAGCAGCAGTTCGTGGACGCTTGCGCGAAGGGGACGCGTCGCGCAGAAGAGCACAGCCTCGGCAACGTCCTCGGGAAGCAGTGGAGTCGTTGTGTCGTAGACCGCCGAGGCACGACGGTCGTCACCGCGGAAACGAACGAGCGAGAACTCTGTTTCGACCATGCCCGGATCGACAGTGCTGACACGCACTCCGGTGCCGTGAAGATCGAGCTGCATCCCCTTGGTGATTGCCCCAACCGCGAACTTCGTCGCACAGTAGACGTTCCCCTTCGGGTAGACCTCGTGCCCGGCAACCGAGCCGATGTTGATCACCTGGCCGCGGCCCCGCTCCACCATCCCCGGCAGCACCGCGCGGCTGACATGGAGCAAGCCCTTGACGTTCGTGTCGATCATCTCATCCCAGTCCTCAAGGCTCCCCTCCTGTACAGGATCGAGACCACGGCTCAGTCCTGCATTGTTCACGAGAACGTCGATGGCACGCCACTCCTCCGGCAGACCGTCCAGTGCCGTCGCTACGGCGTTATTGTCCCGTACATCGAGCGCGAAACTGTGGACAGCGGGAGCGCCGGCAGCAATCAACCCCGGCTCCATCTCGCGTAGCCGTTCCAGACGGCGCGCGCAGAGGAGGAGGCGCACCTCCTGCTCGGCGAAAGCAAGCGCACACGCAGCGCCGATGCCGGCACTGGCTCCAGTGATCAGCACAACCTGGTTGTGAAGATTGAGGGACATGGGATGGGAGGAAGTCGATGAATGCGTGGCCGAGAACCCGATCCGCGCAGCAGGGAAGTCTCAAGCAGGCTCCATTCCGCCAGCAGTCCACAGCCTGCATCTGGCACCTAACTTCGCATCCGATCTGCAATCACACGCATAGGAAGGTTATGGACATACAACACGATACGGCGCCTGCTCGTTCTGGCACCCTTGCCGGACGGGTCGCATCGCTGGGCACAACGGTATTTGCAGAGATGAGCGCTCTGGCACGCGAGCATGGCGCGGTGAACCTCGGCCAGGGATTTCCCGACTTCGACACGCCGCACGAACTGCTCGAAGCCCACGAACGCGCGCTCCGCAACGGACACAACCAGTACGCTGTCAGTCAGGGTGAACCGAGCCTCCGGCGGGCAATTGCCGACCACGCGGAGCACTGGTACGGACAGCGCATCGATCCCGACCGGGAGATCACCGTAACGAGCGGGGCCACCGAAGGCATTCTCTGCACAATGCTTGCATTGGTGGAGCCGGGAGACGAGGTGATCGTGATCGAGCCGTTCTACGACAGCTACGTTCCCACCATTCGCTGGGCTGGAGGAACGCCTGTCCCTGTCACGCTCACCGCTCCCGACTTTCGACTCGATGCCGAGGCGCTTCGCGCTGCTGTCACCCCCCGCACACGGATGATCGTGTTGAACACGCCGCACAACCCAACCGGACGGGTCTTCGACCAGAGTGAGCTTGAGGGGGTTGCCGCGCTCTGCCGCGATCACGACCTGCTCGCCCTGGTCGATGAAGTCTACGAACATCTCGTCTACGCGCCCTCGCACCACACAAGGCTCGCCACGTTCGACGGCATGGCCGAACGAACGGTGACGTTGAGCAGCGCAGGAAAAAGCTTCAGCTGTACCGGCTGGAAGGTCGGCTGGGCGATTGCTCCTCCGGCAATCACTGTCGGGTTACGGCGCGCCCACCAGTTCTCGGTGTTCGCAACCTTCACTCCTGCACAGCACGCGGTTGCCGAAGCGCTGGCGCTTCCGAGCAGCTTCTTCCAGCAGTTCGTCGAGGAGTATACACGGCGACGCAACCTTCTGCTCGACATCCTCCAACGCTCCGGGTTCCAGGCATCAGCTCCGCAGGGGAGCTACTTCATCCTCGCCGGATTTGCCGAAACCGGCTTCACCGACTCCACGACGCTCGCCCGAGCACTGGTCACCGAAGCAGGGGTGGCAACGATTCCGCCGGGAAGCTTCTATCTCGATGGGGCACGTGGTGCCAGTCTGCTTCGCTTCTGCTTCTGTAAGCAGGAATCGACGCTGCTCGCAGCAGGCGAACGGCTGGAGAAGTGGGCGAGAAGGGCACGATAGGAACAGCCGATGCACACGATTGTGGCCCAACACCCTATCGCTCCCCTTGCGCTGGCACTCCTTCTCCTGGTTGCCGGGTGCGACAACGCTCAACACCCGACCGTCACGATTGCCGGCGCTGCGTCGATGGCCGAGGTGTTGCTCTCGCTCGACACGATTGCCGGAAGTGCTGGAACCGGGCCGCACATTACCGTGACGAGCGGTGCCTCGAACGTGCTGGCACGGGCGATTCGGGAGGGAGCGCCGTACGACATTCTCGTCTCACTCGATCCTGCAATCGTTGCAGAGCTGGGACGCGATGGATTTCTCGACCCCACAACAACGCGGGAGATTGCGCGAAACAGGCTGGTGGTTGCCTCAAAGGTAGTGCCCGACACCATCTACACATCGTTCGACTTCCTCTACAACGCTCGCCGCATCGCAATCGGATCGGAGGGTGTGCCGCTCCGCACCTACACCGAGCAGGCGCTGCGCCGTGCCGGAGTTTGGGATTCGCTCCTCCCCCGCTTCGTCCACGGTGCCGATGCGCGCCAGGTCGCAGAAATGGTCCGCAACGGCGACGTGGATGCCGGAATCCTCTACGCCAGCGACGCACAGCAGCGCAGGCTCGGCGTGCTCTACGCAATTCCCGGCGAGCTTCATCGTCCGGTGCGGATCGTGGCAGCGGCCACCACCCTCGGAGCACAACGCTCCGAAGTACAGCAGACAATGAACCTTCTGCTCGGTCACGGCGTTCGTGAGCGCCTCGTCCAGCGCGGCTTCACAGTAGCCGCACCGCAGGATCGCTGATTTGTTGGAGGCGTGGCGCACGCTCCGATCACCCTGGTCCTGTTTCTCACCCTTCTGAAAGGGTGCTCCGCTGCCTCGGAACAGACTCCTACGCATTTCGACACCGACAGGCTCCACCTTCCTTCGCTGGACAGTCGATGTGTGCCGTATCTTGTCGTCCCGACTTCCATCCCTATCGTTCTTCCCGATCTGCCATGATCTCCGCATCCGACACCCTCACCGGCACATCATCGATCAACGGCGTCGCATCCAGCCGTGACTACATCTCCGGCTTCGGCAACACCTGCGCCACCGAGGCGCTTCCGGGCGCACTGCCGGTTGGGCAGAACAGTCCGCAGCGTGTTGCTTACGGACTCTACGCCGAACAGCTCAGCGGAACGCCGTTTACCGCACCGAGGCGTGAGAACCAGCGCACGTGGTTCTATCGCATCCGGCCCTCGGTGGTTCACAAGCCCTACCGCCGCATCGACGACAGGCTGATTCGTTCAACACCGTTCGATGAGGTGGAGACTACGCCGAGCCAGCTCCGCTGGAACCCGCTGCCGATCCCGACGGAGCCGACCGACTGGGTGGACGGGATTGTGACGATGGCGGGGAACGGCGACGCGCACATGCACTCCGGCGTGGCGATCCACCTCTACGCGTGCAACAGCTCGATGGAGGAGCGATTCTTCTACAACGCCGACGGTGAGATGCTGATCGTGCCACAGCAGGGCCGCCTTGTGCTCCACACGGAGATGGGAGTGCTGGACGTTGCGCCGGGCGAGATCGCCGTGGTGCAGCGGGGCATCAAGTTCAGGGTCGTGCTACCGGACGGTGAGGCGCGCGGGTACATCTGCGAGAACTACGGGGCAGGGTTCCGCCTTCCCGATCTGGGACCAATCGGAGCGAACGGCCTGGCGAACCCGCGCGACTTCCTCACCCCCGTTGCGGCGTACGAGGATCGCGAGGGAGCGTTCGAGATGACGGCGAAGTTTCAGGGGAGGATGTGGAGTGCAGAGATCGGCCACAGTCCGCTCGACGTTGTAGCGTGGCACGGCAACTACGCCCCCTACAAGTACAACCTCGACTACTTCAACACGATCAACACCGTCAGCTTCGATCATCCCGATCCGAGCATCTTCACGGTGCTGACCGCTCCCTCGGAGATCGTGGGCACAGCGAACTGCGACTTCGTGATCTTCCCGCCGCGTTGGATGGTTGCCGAGCACACCTTCCGTCCCCCCTGGTTCCACCGCAACTTCATGAACGAGTTCATGGGTCTTATCAGCGGCGAGTACGACGCGAAGGCCGAGGGCTTCGTTCCCGGCGGGTGCAGCCTGCACAACTGCATGTCGGGGCACGGTCCCGATGCAGCAACTTTCGACAAGGCGAGCAGCGTGGACCTCACGCCGCAAAAGATCGACGGAACGATGGCGTTCATGTTCGAGACCCGCTTCGTCTGCCGCCCCACCCGCTTCGCCACCGAGACCGATCTGTGGCAGGGAGAGTACTATCAGGTGTGGCAGAGTCTGAAGAAGAACTTTACCGGCGGGCGCTAGGAAGCGAGGGCGGGGGATGAGTGAGGAGACGGGGAGAGCAGACCGATTCCTCTCTCGTGGCTCCGTTGGTTCTCCCCGCCCTACACGTTCCTCTCCGCCAATCCCTCATCTCCTCATCGCTCCATGATTCTGTCCGACACCGATATTCTCAACGCCATCGAGAGTGGCGAGATCGTGATCCAGCCGTACCGGCGCGAGTCGCTCGGCTCGAACAGCTACGACGTACACCTCGGACAGTGGCTCGCCACCTACGACAATGAAGTGCTGGATGCCCGCACACACAACGCGATCACCACGTTTCGGATTCCAGAGGAAGGATTCGTGCTCGAACCGCACCGGTTTTATCTGGGTGCAACGCTCGAGTACACCGAGAGCCACAAGCATGTGCCGTTCCTGGAGGGAAAGAGTTCGGTTGGCCGGCTCGGCATCGACATCCACGCAACGGCGGGGAAGGGGGATGTGGGTTTCTGCAACCACTGGACGCTTGAGATCTCGGTGAAGCAGCCGATTCGCGTCTATGCCGGAATGCCGGTGGGGCAGCTCATCTACTTCACAACCGGAACCGATGTGGCGGTGCCCTACAACCGCAAGGGAAGCGCGAAGTACAACGGCCGTACCGACCGCCCGGTAGAGTCGATGATGTGGAAGAACTTCGAGCAGAAACTCTTCATCAACGTCGAGAACGTCGCCGCTGAACAGAACGGTCACAGCTAAGTCAGGTACGCCGGTTCGGTTCAATCTCCAACTCCACAGATGGCTGCTGACGTGCACACGACCGAGTCCGCCATCGCCAGGTTCCTTCGCAGCGGTCGCCTCCCGTTCCTCGGACGCGAACAGGAGGCGGAACGCATCGCCGGGTTTGTTCGAGCAGCCACCGACTCCCACGAGCTTCGTATCGCCATCGTTCTTGCCGAGGCCGGCATGGGGAAGTCGCGTCTTGTCGAAGAGACCCTTCCTCTCCTCGAAAAGGGGGGAACAGTGCTCCTCCACGCCAAGCTCTATCCCGAAGGTGCGACGGCCATCCCCCCGCTCCTCGCCGACGCGCTCGAAAAACATCCCGCCACCCAGACGCTCCTCCGTCAGGCTCCCGAACAATCGATCTCCGGCGTGGCGAACGCGCTCCGCCGGATCGTCCGGCTCCGGCCCACTGTCATCTTTCTTGAAGACCTGCACCTGCTCGCCGAGGATTCGCTGCGGGAGTTCACGCGCCTGCTCGAAACGCTCGCCGACGAGCCAATCTCCCTGATCTGCCTCGCACGACCGCAGGAGTTCCGGGCGCGCGGCGTCGTTGAGCGGTGGACGGTGGAGACGATCGAACTCCGACCACTCGGCCGTGATCGACTCTCCGAGATGTGGCTGCGGCTGTTCGGCTTCGCTCCTTCGGAGGAGACCACCGATATCCTTGCCACAGCGACGCGGGGGAACATGCTGGCTCTCCGCTCGGTGGTGCGGGGTCTGCTCAGCGCCAACGCGATTGTGAACGACGGTGGGGAACGATGGAGAAACGCCGTCAGCCTCTCCGACTTCAGAAAAGTGGTGCGCCACGCCGTGGAGCTGGTGGTGGAGGGAATGGTAGCGCATATCGACGAGCGGCTGCTGGAGCGTGCCGAGCAGCTCGCAACGCTGGGGGAGGTGTTCAGCGCAACCACCGCTCGTTCCCTGCTGGAACAGGCAGACGACACCATCGAGGCGTTGCAGCAGGCGGGAATCCTCGTGGTTCCGACGGCGGTGCTGCGGCCAATCATCTCCGCCGATGATGCGGAGCGGGAAAGCAGGGAGAGCCTCTACGCCTTCTCCCACTCGCTGCTCCACCAGTATCTCGTCGATCGCCAGCAGGTCGATCCCAGCCGACTCCTTTCGATCATCGCCGCACAGGAAGCCCTGTATTCCTTCCTCCCGCTGACACTGCTCCAGGCCCACGCAACGGCACTTCGCGTCGACCGGGAGACGATGCGGAAGGCCTACACCACTCTGTACACGCTCGCCTACCACGTCAACACCACGACGGACTGGGAATTGACGGCGAACGTTCTGGAGCTTGCTGCATCGCTTCCAGAGCATTACCGGGACGCGTGGGACGAGGAGGAGCGGCGAACGCTGGGCATTGATCTGCTCTCCCTGCGTGCCACTATCGACAGCCGCACAGCAACGGGTGTAGACCGCGATCTGCTCGAAGAACTACTGGAGGCAACGCGGTCGCCGCAGAACGATCTGCACGCAGTGCAGCGAACCGACGCGATCTACCACATCCTCCACCATCACTTCCTTTTCGAGCCGTCCAGACTGGCGCTCCTTGCAGCCGAAGTCCACACGCTCTTCGCAGAGTTCCCCACACTGCGAACCATCCAGACCTGCATCGGCACCCTCAACGGGCTGGCCTTCGTCACGTTCAGCGCGAACCTGCACGATGCATTCATGCGGACCTGGGACATTCTGCACGGCATGATCGACGACCTCTCGCTCAACGAGAAACTGCGCGCACAGGCCGTGTTCAACCTGGCATCCATCGCGAGGTTGCGGGGCGAGACCGAAGCGATGATCGCCGAACAGCACGCACTTCTTGCACGAGCACGCCAGGAGATGCATCACCTGAAGGCACACGGCTATGAAGAGTTCTTTCAGATGAACGAGCTGATCGACCTGGCGAAGACCGGGAGGTTCCGGGACTTCTTCAACCTCTATGATGGGGTCGTCGACAAGGTCAGCATGCTCGGGCGGTGGCAGAATGTCCTTGCCCTTCAGTGCTACCGTCTACAGGGCCGCGCAGGATTCGGCGCCGAGATGGACGAGATCGAGCGGGGGATTCTTGAAGTTGTGGAGCAGCTTCCACCGGCGCACCCTACCGTCAACCGTGTCAGCACGGCGATGTGGCCGATCTACATCGGCGTTCTGCGCAACCAGCCGCAGTGGGCACGGAGGATCATCGGGCAGATACTTCATCCCGGCGAAGAGGCGCCAGGCTTTGCCATGCTCCTGCTGGAGTCGATTGAAGGGAACACCGAGTCGATCCGCGCGCGGCTCACCGCCGGCATCACGCGCATCGAGGACAATCTGTATGCACTGATCGCACCACTCTTTGGAGTAGGCGATCCGCCCGGCGGAACGGGGGCCTGGGAGGAGGAGATACGATCACGACTGGGGACAGCGTACATCAGTATACAAGGGTATAACGGCCTGCTCCTGCTGCTCCATGCCCTGCGCCTCGCCGCCAGCGATTATTCGGCTCTCTGCCAGCGACTTCTCCCCGATATGCAGCGTGCCCTCAGGAACTGGATGGAGTGGATGGCCGAGCGCGGCCTGTCTGGGTTCATGGCGGGAGTGCTCGAACAGTTCGCGTCGCTTCTCCCACCAAAGGAGAGTACCGCTCTCCGCGCGAGAATCGCAGCCATCAGAGGGGAACAACAGAACGGCGGCGTGACCTCGGATCGTATCCGCATTTCGCTGCTAGGCTCGATCCGCTTTGCCCCCCCCGGCGAAGATTTCCAACCGCTCAAAGGAGTTCGCATCCGCACCATGCTCGCGCTCATGGCGGCAAATTCCATGCTCAAGCAGCCCCTCTCCCCCCGGGAGTTCCTCACCATTGCTGCCGACGACGAGCTTGACTACGAACTCGCCCGGAAGAAGCGGAATATGGGAGTGGTGAGACTTCGCGAGGCGCTTGGGGCCGACGCCGTGCTCACCGATGGCGAGACTCCTCAACTCAATCTGGTTCGGGTCGAAGTCGATCTTCTTGAAGCACACCGCAGAATCGAGAGTATTCGAGAGGCACTGCGCGAACGCTCACTGGTACGAGCGGCAACAGGAGTGCTGGAACTTCTGGCGATTACGCGGGGGGAGGTGGCGTTCCCCACGCTCTATCAGGAGTTCTTCGAAGCAGCGCGTGAGGAGTTTGAAGTGCGCGTGCGCCACGCCGTGCTGAAGACGGCGGAAGCATTGGAGCGCGAGGAGGATTGGGAGCGGGCAGAGGAGCTACTACGCGGCATTGTGGAAATGATGCCGGAGGACGAGGAGATGCTGGAGCGTCTGGCCGACGTGCTGGAACGCAGCGGCAACAAACTTGAGGCTGCGCGCCTGCGGCTAAGCTCCACCGTCGAGGTGTAGTCCAGCAGCCGACACGCCTGGTCACAGCGGCCAGGCATGACAGGATGCCTGCGTATGGCTCGTTCCGCTCAACTACCATCGCCCCTAGAACAACGCCTTGCTGCACCGATACGGCTTCGTCCATCCCGACTGTTGCCTTCACTCCGCCGGCTCCCACTCTCTTCTTGCTCAGCCAGATTCCATCGTCGTCCTGTGGCTTTCGGCGTTCCTGCCAACGAGATCCCTTCGGAAGAAGAGATGGTGGAACGGTTGGCAGGATTGCTTGAAGGCACCGGACGCACGCTGGAGGCCACCCGCATTCGTCTCCGTGCTGCGTCCAACCGTCGAGGAGGAGCAAGAGCGGCAATGACAGCAGCGATGGAATGCTGTCCCTACGGCACCCGTCCCATTTTCTTCTCTCCTCCACGACCGGCTCCCAATTCATTCGGCTTCCGACCGTCATCGCGACGAACGAGACTGTACACTCCATGATCGACATCGCTGCTCCCACTCGTCTTCGCACCGCTACACCGTTCGACCCTGCCCTCGATCCGGTAGAGGAGATTCTCCGACTGAAGCGGGAGATGAACGCCGTGATTCTCGCGCACTACTACCAGGAGCCGGAGATTCAGGACCTCGCCGACTTCATCGGCGACAGTCTGGAACTTGCGCGCCGCTCGCAGGAGACGAACGCCGAGGTGATCGTCTTCTGCGGCGTTCACTTCATGGCGGAGACGGCAAAGATTCTGAACCCGGACCGGGCGGTGCTGATCCCTGACCTTGCGGCAGGCTGCTCGCTGGCCAGTGGCTGCCCTGCCGACCAGTTCCGTGCATTTCGGCAGGCCCACCCTGATCACCTTGCCATCACCTACATCAACTGTACCGCAGAGGTCAAGGCACTGAGCGACATCATCTGCACAAGCTCCAGCGCCGAGACGATCATCAACCAGATTCCGGCCGACCAACCGATCCTCTTCGCTCCCGACCGCAACCTCGGGCGCTGGCTGATGAAGCGCACCGGGCGCGAGATGCTGCTCTGGCAAGGCTCGTGTATCGTGCACGAGACCTTCAGCGAACGAAAGATTCTGGAGCTGAAAGCTCGTCACCCGGAAGCGCTCCTGATTGCGCACCCGGAGTGCGAAGAGGCACTGCTCGCACACGCGGACTTTATCGGCAGCACCAGTGCCCTGCTTCGCTTCACCCAGGAGTCGCCAGCCACATCGTTCATCGTTGCAACAGAGGCGGGAATCCTCCACCAGATGGAGCGTGTTTCTCCGGGGAAGCGGTTCATTGCTGCGCCGCCCGAGGAGGAGGCATGCAACTGCAACAACTGCCCCTACATGAAGCTGAACACCCTTGAAAAGATCTGGCGCTGTATGGCGGATCGCTCGCCGGAGATCACGCTTCCACCGGAAACGATCGAGGGCGCACGTCGCTCACTTCAGCGCATGCTGGACATGACCGCGCCAAAAACTCCGCAGGGAGACTGAGCCGGATCGAACGGGTGTTCCCGTTTGTTCTCCTCTCATCACTCTCCTGCGACCTCCCCAGCATTCCCTCACCCTCTCGTATGAAGCTCAAGCTCGACCTGCACGATATCTTCAATCGTGGCGCTGACATCGAACGCGCCCTGAACGGAATCATCCAGGAAGCGATTGAGAAGAAGGCGCCAATGGTGGAGATCATTCCAGGCAAGGGATCGGGCCAGTTGAAGAAGCACGTACTGCGCTTCTTGGACCGCAAGGAGATCAAGGCACTCTACCACCGCGTCGAGAAGGATTCGAAGAACTTTGGACGACTCTTCGTGCACTTTCGGTGGAAGTGATTCCGAATCCATTCCAAAGAGAACGCTCACCTTCTGCCCACCCTTTCAATGCACAGGCCCTGCCACATTCGAGCGGCAGGGCCTGTGTTCATAGCACGCGATTGCGCCTTGATCAGATATCGTCGTCGTCGTCCAGAACGTCCTCGATATCGTCAATATCGTCGTCGAACTCCGCCTCGTCGAACTCGTCGATGCCGAGCGCGTCGGGGTCCACAGCCTCATCCTCATCGTCCTTGAACTCGGAGTGTTCCGGGTCAACATAGCTGTCGCCATCAAGCTCCTCGTCCTCATCTTCATTATCCTCGGGATCGATGGAGAGGGAGGCACCGGCCATTGCAAAGGCAGCAGTGCCGGCCGTGGCATGCACTCCCTCGATTGCCTCGGTCACGAGGTCGGCAGCCTCCTTCAGGGTGCGGGCAACCGAGAAGTTGAGAGCGCTGTCGAGAAGCATCTGGCGAGCTTCGTCGGCGTTGGTTCCGTCCAGTCGAACGATCACCGGCACGTTCACCTCAACGGTGTTCATTGCCTGGATGATGCCGCTGGCAACGCGGTCGCAGCGAACGATGCCGCCGAAGATGTTGATCAGCACCGCCTTGACATTCGGGTCGCTCATCATCACGCGGAAGGCGTTCGCAACGCGCTCCACGTTTGCGCCACCACCGACGTCGAGGAAGTTGGCTGGCTCACCACCGGCCAGCTTGATGATATCCATCGTGGCCATCGCCAGACCTGCACCGTTCACCATGCAGCCAACGTTGCCGTCGAGCTTGATATAGTTCAGGTCGTACTTCCCAGCCTCCACCTCCAGCGGATCCTCCTCGCTCTCGTCGCGCATCTCGGCAATCTCGGGGTGGCGATAGAGTGCGTTGTCGTCCATCGACACCTTCGCGTCAACGGCAATGAACTCGTCGTCCATCGTCAGCGCCAGGGGATTGACCTCGATCAGCGCGGCATCGATCGCGTTGTAGGCATTGTAGAGCTTGGTGATGAAGCTGATGAAGCTCTTCTGCGCCTTGCCATCCAGCCCAAGGCCGAAGGCGAGGCGGCGTGCCTGGAACGGAAGCAGACCCTGCCCCGGATCGACGTGCTCGCGCACGATACGCTCGGGCGTTTCCTCTGCCACCTTCTCGATCTCCATCCCACCCTCGGTGGAGGCCATGATCAGATTCTGGCCAACGGCACGGTCGAGCAGGATCGAGACGTAGTACTCCTTCTTGATATCCACACCGTTTGCCACAAGCACCCGGTTGACAGTCTTCCCCTCCGGCCCGGTCTGGATCGTGACAAGAGTGTTGCCGAGAATGTTCTTTGCGGTCCAGTAGATGCGGTCGAGCGGGTTGCCCTCGTTTGTGGGGATCACCTTCACGCCGCGCAGGTCCTTCCCCTCAAGCTGCACAGGCTCACCAGTAGCGGCGTCATGGACAATTCCCTTGCCGCGTCCGCCAGCATGAATCTGCGACTTCAGGACAAGGAGCGTGGCCCCCTCCCCTATCATCATGTGTGCGTGCTCGGTGGCCTGTTCCGCAGTGAAAGCAACGCGGCCGGACTGCACAGGAACGCCCTGCCTGCCGAGAAGCTCCTTTGCCTGGTACTCGTGGATGTTCATTGTCGTGCTGTATACTTCTGGGTGAATGTTGTGCGGAAACAGGCAGAACGAGACGGAACGCCGGGGATGCGTCCAGACGTCTCAAGCCGACCCGTCCGGGTGGCAGGAAGCCATCCGGACGGCCTGCGAAGATAGCAAAATGCCATCCGGTGCCGGTGACAAAGGTTTCCATGTCACGAGGGGATAACGGAACCGCACCTTCGGAATGCAACCGGGTCAGAACAGCGCTGCTGTTCTGACCCGGCAAGAACCCGGCTCCTCCCTGTTTTGTTACCGCGCGACGAGAATGCGCTGCGCGGCCGGACCGTTCGGTGTCTCAAGCTCCAGAACATATACGCCGGAGGAGAGGCTGCCCACGCTCAGTCGCTCGTGGCCTCCCCCGCGCGCCGTCGAACGCAGCACGACTCGACCGTCCAGCCCGCGCAACCGCAGTTCCGACCCCGGCACCAGCACTCCATCCACATACAGCTCTTCTCGCGCAGGACGCGGATAGCTCCGCACTCCGTTCTCCATCGATACCGTCCCCACTCCCGATACCGATGGCGTTATGCTTACCACACGATTTGTCAGCACCCCCTCGTTGAAGTCGAAGTAGATCGACGCACGGTTCGGAACCGTCGTCTGTGGAGCCAGCCCGCGATCCAGATGGATTGTGTACTTCACAAAGCCCTGACTCCCCAGCTTGTTCTCATTGCTATCGGGCAGCAGGATGTTGTCGAACGTGACCACCAACACCCCGTTGTCCTCCAGCTTCCAGGTGTACGGGTGACTCGATGCACCCATCTCGATAGTGGGGATGTCGAGCGACGCATCGAGCGTGTCGCGGATCACCACACGGAAGGCGGTGTCGGTTCCGGTGTTCTGGAACCGTACCTGGTAGGCCAGCACCGTGTCGCCCACCAGCAGCGTTCCCTCGTTGTCGCCGCTGGGCGTCACGCTGATGTCGTTCGGATCGTATGAGCCACGGACGTCGGTACACGAACTGTCGTGGTTGTCGCGATCGACACTGTCGCTGTGGCTCTCTCCCATTCCGAGATCGGTGAAGGCACAGATGCGTGTGCCAAGCGGGGTGGTGCTCCCAACCGTTAGGTGAACGGTGATCGAGCCACTCTCGCCCGGCGCCATGCTGGCGAGATCCCACTCCAACCGACCGGATGAAGTACGATCAGGGGTCACCTGGGCGCTGTCGAAGGAGAGCGAACTGTTGTCGTAGTCAAAGCTGAGCGTGGCACTTGTGGCTTCCGTGCCGATGTTGGCGTAGTAGAGTGTGTAGCTGGTGGGAAAACCGGGGCGAAGCCGGCCAATACCGCCAAGGCTGACGCGCAGATCGTAGATGCCGCCGATTGGGACGCTGCCGAAATCATTGCCGCTGCTCACACTTCCTGCACTGGCAACGACAACACTGAGAGGAGTAGCGCTTGTCGTGTTCCAGTAGCGATGTGCCGACAGCGCCACCGAGTAGCTGCCCGGCAGAACATATTGTGCATACACTCCGCTGGAATCGGTGCTCGCGTAGAACGAACCAGGATTGATCTCGACAATCCGGCCGCTCAACCCCTTCTCCCCGTTATCCTGCGAGCCATCGCTATCAGCGTCGTTGAAGACCGTGCCGGTGATGCGTGAGCAGTTGTTGTCGTCGCAGAGGAAGGCGAGGTTATTGAGAGCGGTACCGCACGAACTGCTGAACTGGCCATAGGCAAGAAGTGTACCGTTGTAGTCAATGAGTTTCGCGTAGCCGTTGATCCCCGACACCGGCATCCACGACGTGCCGTCGTAGCGTGCAAAGCTGCGCATCACGCTGGAATGACCGCTGCTGTCGCCAGTTTCGATGTAGAGCGAGCCTGAGACGTAGAGGTGGTTGTTGTAGACAACGATTGACCGCTGCACTGGGACACTGTCGGTGCCGGCAATCGACACGGCGCTAGCTCCTCCATCCCACTCGGTCACCCCATAATTCATGCTGTAGAGCTTGCCGTTCCACTCCACCATCTGGGTTGCACCGCGCTTTCCATCAAGTGCGGCAATGGCGCTCCAGTTCGTGCCGTCGAACTGGGCATAGTTCTTGATCTCCTGTCCCTCGACTTCGGAGAAATACCCACTGATGATCAGCTTGCCGTCGTATACCGTCATCGAGTTGATGGAGCCAACACTGTCCTCGAACATCGTCACAGTTGCCACCTCGCTCCACGTTGTTCCATCGTACTTCGCAAGTCCGTGCAGTGTATCGCCGCTTGGGTCAAGAAGCAACCCTGCCACGTACAACTCGTTGTTGTAGATCTCCATGGCAGTGGCGTAAAGAGCGGTTGCGCCTGTGGACTCCCACGCTGCACCATTCCACCGCGCAAGTCCCCGCGTACCGGCAACTCCATCGATCGACGGGAACCAACCACCAGCATAGAGATCGCCTTCATACTCGTGCAGTACATTCAAGCCGTAGCTAACACCGACAGTGCTGGGATCCATAACGGACAACGTAGATCCATCCCAGGCATACAGTGCGCCGTCGGTCTGTCCAGTGCCGGCGTAGAAGTAGAGAGTGTTCTCCACCTGTGCGGCAGTAAAGACATTCCCGGCAATCGTGTTATGAATCGGCAGCCAGGACTCGTTGCCTGTACACTCCTCGGCAGCACGCTGGGCATAGAGCGAAGTGGTGACAACAAGGGCCAGAAACAAACAGATCGGTCCGTTCCATCGAGTCTGTCGCAATCGGCGTTGCATGGGAACTCCTGGGGTAGGTACACAATGAAGAGTGAGTAGGAGGAGTGAATTCACTCTCAATAACACCCATGCGCTCAAAACGTCGCAGGAAGTTCCGGGAGAGATGTGTCCAGGAAGAAGCAATTGTACTCTATAGATGGCGTAGCTGAACCACCCCTGGATCTGTCCACCGCCAGAGCAGGCGGGGGGGGGCCGGATGTCTGCCTTGCGCAGTACGTCCCCGTGTGATGATACTTGCCGTCGTGCGTCGTTCGGTGGCGCTGCCCTAGATTGCCACACTGGCGACCGGTGGTCATCATCCCCTTTCTTCATGCTTCCGACCCTCTGCTTTGGACCTTCCCTTCTCCGCACTGGAGTGATTGTCGCGCTCGGCGCACTGCTGGTGTCCGGCTGCACTTCGTTCGATACGGCGATCAAGCCCCTGATTACACCCAAGGCTCCTCCCGGCTACGTTCCACCCATCTATATGACTGGAACGATCCCGGCCTCGGAGGTGGAACCGGGAGGTGCGCTCGCCGACGTGTGGCGTGTCAACACCAACAGCTATCCCGATTCGGTGCAGCTCTACCTGCGACTCTACACGCCACAGGGGAAACTCCTGACCGGCATGGCTCCCCCCTACTGGCGTGGCAGCGGTGACTATCACTCGGTGTGGACCGGGTTGACCGAACAGCTTGGAGAGAGTGGCGCACCGATTCCGATGAAGGAATTCAGCGTTCGGGAGTTCAGCGACGAGGATGGCATCCCCTACGAACTGGCGCTGGTCGTGGATCGCTCCGGGACGATGAGCAGCAACCGGGCTGGCATCGACGAGGCGGCACGGACCTTCATCAACCTGAAGCGCTCGCAGGATCGCATTGCTGCCGTCACGTTCGAGCGCGAGCCACAGGTGATTGTTCCCCCAACCGAGAACACGGCGCTTCTCCTTGCGGCGTTCAGCGGTGAACCCGACGGAAAAACTCACGGCGGCTACACGGCCATCTACAGCGCGGCACGAAGCGGTGCGGAACAGACCGCGGCTTCTCCCGCAGATCACCCCCGCGCCGTTGTTGTTCTCACCGACGGCGAGGACAATGCCAGCACCACCACCACAGGGCAGCTGTACGACTTCTGCCGACGGCAGAACGTGCCCGTGTTCACCGTCGCGTTCGGCGCGGTGAACCCCCGAACGCTGTCGGAAATCAGCACCGCTACCGGTGGACGCTTCTACCAGACCTATACCTTCGAGGAGCTGAATGCTGCGTTTGCCGACATCTACCGCAGCCTGCGCAACTACTATGTGGTCACCTACCGGCCTCCCTACGTGCCGGGACTCCATCGCGCGCGCCTGACCATTTCCCTGCCACGCGGTGGCACACCGCTGGCGGTGACGGCAACCTACAACACCCTGACGGGAGACCTGATTGCGGGGGATCGCTTCTCGATCAGCGACACCGTCTTCTTCGAGTACAAGAGCACGTCGCTGCGACCCGAGGCGTCGAGCGCAATTGCCACCATCGCCAACTGGCTGAAGGACGATCCCCGCCGCCGTATCGAGGTGCGTGGCCACACCGACGCCATCGGTGGTGAGGAGTACAACCAGCAACTCTCCGATGCCCGCGCCACTGCGGTGCAGAGTGCCATCATCGCGCAGGGAGTGGACGCCGCACGCGTCCGTTCACGAGGGTTTGGCCTGACAATGCCCGTTGCTACCAACGACACCGAAGCAGGCCGGGCACGCAACCGCCGCGTGGAGTTCGTTATCCTCGCACGATAGGCCATACAGATACAGCCCGGGTCGGAGCAAGAACTCCGACCCGGGCTGTTGTTTATTGTGCTGTCGGCGACTCTACGCGCTCTGCCGCTCGCTGTGATACTTGATACTGTTTGCCTGATAGGCCAGCACACCGATGGCCCAGGGATGCGCAACGCCGAGCATTGTGTAGGCGAGATAGACAACCGTCCGCTCCGGGTCCTCTGGATGATCCTCCAGACGAATCGTGTAGAGCGAGGGGAAGAAGCCGACAACACTCGGATCGGCAATCTCAATGTCGCTGACCGTCATCTGTACTGCCGGCATATTGACCAGGACTTCCCCAATGCGGTCGAAGATGGCCCCGTTCGCGGAGCGATGGACAACGAAACGTCCACCCTCGTGCGACCCCAGAATGTTCAGGTCACTGATCCCTGCATTGATCGGATGGTGGCTGAAGAACGTCTCCACCGTAGAAGCAGCAAGCTCCCACACCCGCTCGCGCGGGGCATCCACCTCGATCTGCACGGCAATCGTCTTTTCGGGGACATCAAGCCGATTGAGAAGCTCGGTGTGAGTCTGCCCAAGGTAGTCCTCGGGAATATCAATGTGACCGTAACGGCGTCCGCTCAGGTTCTGAATGCGGGTCGGGTAGCGATAGGTGTAGTTCATTGCGGGCCTCCGGAATACGCGCTGCTGGTGGGGCCGACGCGCCGGTTCGTGGTGGTTGTGATGTTCTCTCGTTCTTCTCTCATGTACCGTTATTCTACCAACCGCGTGCCGCTGGTTCTGTGCTCTCTGTCTCGTCCTCCTGTCATCCTCTCACGCCATCCTGCCGATGATGACACTTCCTTGACGCGCATGGTGGCCGAATCGTCACGTCCTCAACTCCGCCCCTCCCCAACTGCTCGCTTGACGCTTGATTACAGCCTTGTAACCGATTGAACACGCCCCGCAGCAGAAAGTTGCATTCATCCCCACATCCCTGCTCTACTTCATTGTAGTCCCCACGCCTAAACTTTGCATAAGCGGTGCGCTACAGGGCTTTTCATCTATAACGCATCAACGCTGCATATGGAAGCGCGACAAGGACGTGGCGATATGTCACGAAGCGTGACGCATCTGCACACCCACCGAGGATTGATCCAGCCGAAGTTTGTCTGTAAGTTCGACTCACCACACACTTCTTCCGTCATCATCATGGGTTTTCGCTCGCTCACCCTCCCGCTTCTTGCACTCCTCTGTGCCGCCCCGCTTGCGGCACAACCTGGTCGACTCACGCATCTCGACCGCGAACGTTACACGCCCTCCATGGTGCAGTTGCGCGACACGCTGTTTGTGCTGGACAGTACGTGGGTGGAGATTCGGCTCGATCAGCAGAAGATCTACCAGCACTACCGCGATGGACGGGTGGAAACCCACCTCTGCTCCACCGGAAATCCGGCAATTCCCGAGGCTGTTGCCACCCGTCCCGGCATCTTTACGGTGCAGAGCAAGGCAAAGCGGACGATGTCCGCACAGTTCGAGTCGTGGCTCAACTACTGGATAGGATTCGACGGCGGCATCGGCATGCACGGGCTGGACGGCTCCTCGTACTACAAATACCTGGGTCGGCGCCCCAGTTCACACGGTTGCGTGCGCGTCGCGAACCAGACGGGGGCAGCACTCTTCCGTACGGTGCCGATGGGAACGGTGGTCTTCGTCCACAGCGGGAACTCCGCGCGAGTTGTCACGTTCGCCACGCCGAGCGACACCGGCCTCACCGTTGTCAACCGCATCGTTGAGAAAACGATGGAGAGCCGTCTGGATGCCGTGATACGTGGACTTGCCACCGACAGTTCTCTGAAAGAACGACTGGCGATCGCACCCCGCACACGCTTCCGCAAGGTGGGAATTGCATTGTTCGACCCAAAGCTCCTGGCGCAGTACCCGATTGCCATTCTTCCCGGCAAGCCCTTCGTTCCGACGCTTCACCGGATCAGGGCAGTAGAGTCCGTTCCCTCGATGTCGTGGAGTTCACCAGCGAGCGAAGGCGAAGAGATCTCCCGCCGATAGCACTCCGTGGAAGAGAGGGGGAGGTCAAAGAACGCTCCCCCTCCCTTAATTTTTCCCGCCTCCAGTCTCCTCTCCTCGCGATGTCCGACGCCCTCACCCAACTCTACCGCACAACGTTCGGCGTTGCGCCCCAAGCAATTGCTCCACTCCGCGCCGACGGATCGAACCGCAAACTCTACCGCATCACCGGCGAGGAGGGAACCTATGTGGGGGTGTATGGACCGGAGCCTGAGGAGAACAAGGCGTTCGTAGGCTACTCGCGTGCAATGCGCAGCGCCGGACTGCCGGTGCCGGAAATCGTTGCTGTCAACGCCGGGGAACGGATATATATCGAGGAAGATCTGGGCGATACCACTCTCTTCGACCGACTCACCACGGTTCGGGACGCCAACGGCCTGTTTCCCGAAGAACTGATTCCGATCTACCGGCACGTCGTGGAACTGCTGGCGCGCGTTCAGGTGGTGGCCGCCTCCGCCGTCGACTTCACCCTGGCCTATCCCACCCCCTGTTTCGACCGCCGCGCGATGTTGTGGGATCTGAACTACTTCAAGTACCACTTCCTCAAGCTGGCGGGGATCGACTTCCACGAGGCACGGCTCGACCGCGACTTCGAGACCCTGAGCAATCGTCTCGCCGAGGAGCCGGCAACGTTCTTTCTCTACCGCGACTTCCAGTCGCGCAACATCATGCTTCGCGGCAACGAGCCGTGGCTCATCGACTATCAGGGGGGACGACTGGGCGCACCGCAGTACGACGTCGCCTCCCTCCTGAACGATGCGAAGGCCGACCTCCCGTTGCCGCTCCGCGTCGAACTTCGCGAGCACCATCTCACCGCACTTGCTGCGCTGGTCCCGATCGATCACGACCGCTATCGCAGCGCCTACCCCCACTTCGCACTGATCCGTGTGCTGCAGGCGATGGGAGCCTACGGCTATCGCGGTTTCTTCGAGGGGAAACCCCATTTTCTCGACAGCGTTGCCTACGCCGCGCGTACCGTTGCGGCAATGCTCGAAGCCGGACTGGGACTGGAGATACCAGAACTTGAGCATGCGCTCGACACAATCGCCACGACATCCTGGGAGGAGAAGGTGGCAGAAACGGGAACCGGAAAGAACGAATCAACGCACGCGCTGAAGAGTCCGCCAGCTCCCACCACCACGCTACAAGTGCAGAAGGGGGATGGGACCCGACTCTGTGTTTCCATCTCCAGCTTCAGTTACCGCCACGGATACCCCGCGAGCAACAGCGAGCACGGCGGCGGCTTTGTCTTCGACTGCCGCGCCATACCCAACCCCGGCCGGCTCGCCGAGTACAAGGCACTTACCGGCAACGATGCGGGCGTTGCGGAGTACCTAGAGGCGCAACCGGCACTCCACACATTTCTCGACCACGCGACGGGCCTCGTTGCCGCTGCGGTAGAGAATTATCGCGAACGCGGGTTCGAACACCTGCAAATCGCCTTCGGATGTACGGGCGGACAGCATCGTTCTGTCTACTGCGCCGTGACGGTGGCGCAACGGCTCCGGGATCGCTATCCCGATGTTGCCGTAGAAGTGGAGCACCGCGAGCGTGAGCGGTGGCCGACGCACGCCGCTCAGGTGGCGGCGCAGTCCCCATCCGGGATCGCAGACGCAGATACCGATGGATAGAGAGCCTCCCAGCAACCCCATGCAGCAGAATCATGATAACCCATCTTGCTATCGAGGGAGTGCGCGCACTGCGGAGCGTGTCGTTCGATCTGCCGCCGCTGGTGGCGCTTTGCGGACCGAATGGCAGTGGATTGCGGTCGATCATCGACGCAGTGGAGCTACTGGCACGGCTGGCAGACCACGATATCACCAGCGCACTTGCACGAGCAGGAGGTGCGGAGTCGCTTTTTCACACAACACCTGAGGCCCAACCTGTCGAGCGTCTCCGCCTCGCTGTGGAGATGCTCGTTGAGCCTTCGGTGCAGGATGACTGGGGAACGCACGCCGAGGTACGCTACACACGCATGCGGTACGAAGTGGAGATCGTGCGTGAGGAGGGAACGACAAGCGGAACACGCTACCGTGTAGACCGTGAGTTCCTTGCACCGATTCAACGGACCGATGATCCTTGGAGCCGCCGATATATCCGTGGTGGTCGCGAACGCTGGCTCCCAACGCTCCGCACCGGACGCACAGCTCCGTTCATCTCGACAGGAGTCGAGGGGGGCGTACAGACGCTCTATCTCCACCAGGATGGTCGGGGAGGAATCATGGCCGGGGTGGCGCAGGGAGCCGAACGCACCGTTCTCTGTTCGGTAGCAACGGTTGAGTTCCCCCACGCCTACGCTGCACGCGAGGAGATGCGTCGATGGCGACGATTCAGCCTTACCGCCGAGGGAGTTGCACAGAGCGCGCCGACGCTCACCAGGCGCGTGGAGTCGAACGGTGCAAATCTTCCCGCTGCGCTGCTACGCGCAACGTGGGAGTCGGGAGAAATGCCTGAACGCACCGCGGCACTGGCACGCGTCAGCGTGCCAGCACTTGAAGGAATTACTCTCAGGGAACAACAGCGCGGCGAACTGCCCGATCTTCTCCTTCGCCTCACGGACGGCACGGTCATCTCCTACCTGCACGCCCCCGAACATCTCCAGCGCGCGATTGTGCTCGCAGCACTGGCAGTTGATATCGACGGTCCATCGGCAGCGCTCATCGAATGCCCGGAGAACGGGCTTGATCCCTGGCACGCCCGCGCTATCGTGCGGCAGATCAGTGCCGGCGTGAGCCAGCTCGATGAAGAAGACCAGCGTCCACTCCGTCAGGCCATCGTTGCAACGCACTCGCCCGTCATTGCCGAAGAGATTGCGAAGCTCCATCGCCACAACGAAGATGCAGTGCAGCACGATCTTCCGCAGCTTCTCGCCGTTCTGCCATCCTCCAACGGTTCCTCGGTGCAGCATATCCGTCCAAGCTCACAACTCCACCTGCCGTTCGACAACCCTGCCGACAGCAGAACGATCACCTTGCAGGAGCTTGCCGACACACTGCACGGGCGCACCGGATCACCACTCTACCGCAACGCATGGACGCAATGATTCTCGCAGCGGGTTTGGGAACGCGTCTGCGTCCGCTCACCGATACCATCCCAAAGGCACTTGTCGAAATCGAGGGGATCACGATGCTCGAGCGGGTGGCGCACCGCTTGATTGCGGCAGGGGCAACGCGCCTGATCGTTAACGCACACGCGCACGCTGAACAGATAGGACGGTTCATCGAGGAGCGGGAAGGATTCGGGGTGGAAACGTACGTTAGCGACGAAAGCGATTGCCTGCTCGACACCGGCGGTGCACTGCTGAAGGCGGCCCACCTTTTTCGGCGTGATGGTGTCTTTCTGCTCCACAACGCCGACATCCTCACCAATCTCGATCTCCGCGCACTCCTCGTCGCACATCACAATGCGGGCGACCCTCTCGCCACGCTCTTCACGATGCACCGCGAGAGCACGCGCTACCTCGCATTCGACGCGCAGGGCCTGTATGCAAGCGGCAATGCGGCAACCGAGACCGAACGCACTGCCCGCTCGCCGCGTGGCGCAATCGAACGCCTCGGCTTCGGCGGAGTACACGCAATCAGCACCCGCATCTTCGATATGATCGAGGAGCGTGGGGTCTTCTCCATCATTCCGCTCTACCTGCGGCTTGCGGGACTTGGCGAGCGCATCCTTCCCTACACCAGCGATGCCGCCATCTGGTTCGACATCGGCAGCATGGAGAAGCTGGAGCGGGCGCGGGCCGCACTTGCGACAGCGGAAGTCCCCCCGATACATCCGGGAAACTGAGGTGTCCCCCTTCACACGGAACAACGGACAGCAAGCGCTGAACCTTCACCTCTTCATCCGTGTTTTCTGCAACGGAGAAACTGGAGTCTCCATTCGGTACGCACTGCACTGTTCCACGAGCATCCCCATGACAATCCCGCGGCGCCTCGCTCCACTCCTCCTTCTACTCGGCTCCCTGATCGTTGCCGGATGCGGCAGCGAAACACCACCACTGGCTCCGGGGAGCTATTCTGGAACGTGGCGTTATGCCAGCACGCTGACTGGTAGCGGCAACGACACACTCTATACCAGCACCCTGGAGCTGACGCGCACCAGCGATGCAACGATCAACGACACCCTGCGGCTGATGCCATCGGGCACGCTTCTCTCCACGACGAGCAGATCGATCCAGTTTACCGACGTCCTTGACGGATATCAGCGAGGGGTGGAGGTGGACGGGAACGGAGGAGACAGCACGGTGCGCTACTGGTATTTCTTCAAGGTTGGATCGCGGCTCACCTTCTACCGCGGCATGCGATTCCGTGGCAACAACGTCGGCTTGCAGGGAGCCTGGGCGCTCGACAGCAACGACCGCCACCTCGCACATCCGGGCCTCGACCTGACCTTCCGCGACGATAGCGTTGCTCTGCTCAACAACGACACCATGGGCCCAACCAACGGCATCTACCACTATACCGTATCGACGAACACGCTCCTCGTCGATGGGAAGCCCCTTCCCTACGGAAATCGCTACGAGGTGATTCCCGGCTATCTCTACATCACCTCCCACGCCGACCGGGAGTATGATCCGGTTCCGTAGCCCGCACCCACACGCCTGTGCAGATCCTCGTTGACCGCAATATTCCCGACGCTGAGCGAGCATTCGGACCATTCGGCACGGTTCATCTGGTGGATGGTCGCTCCATCACACACAACGACCTAACAGGAATCGACGCGCTGGTCGTCCGCTCGGTGACGCGGGTTGATCGAGAACTGCTGCTGAACACGCCGGTCCGGTTCGTCGGCACCGCCACGATTGGCGTCGATCATCTCGACATCCCAGCAATAGTGTCGCTCGGCATCGAGTGGAGTTCAGCCCCCGGCTCCAACGCACGCTCGGTGATGGAGTACGTCGTTGCAGGGCTGCTGGAGTTGCGCGCGCTGGGGCTGACGAACCTGCGCGCAGCGCGGCTTGGAGTGATTGGAGCAGGGGCGGTGGGGTCGCTCGTCGTCGAAGCGGGCCGAGCGCTGGGAATGGAGGTTGTAGTCCGCGATCCACCCCGTGAACGACGCGAGCCAGCGTTTCGCTCCGCATCGCTTGAGGAGGTGTGCGATGTCGATATTCTCACCCTCCACGTTCCTCTCACACTCAACGAGCCTGACGCGACCTATCATCTTGTCGACGCAGCGTTCCTTGAGCGTCTCCGCACCGGGGCAGTTATCCTCAACACGTCGCGTGGCCCGGTGGTGAGCAGCAGCGCGCTCCTCGATGCAATCGAGAGCGGACGGGTAGGGACAGCAGTACTCGACGTGTGGGAGGGAGAGCCGGCAATCCCAACAGCGCTGATCGAGCGCACGACGATTGCCACACCCCACATCGCGGGGTATGCCCACGATGCAAAGGTTCGGGCGACGTGGATGCTTGCGCGAGCAATGAGCCAGCACGCTGGCATCCCTGTCGACGCCGCACCCAGCCTTCCCTCCGCTGGCACCTTTCCGCTTCCCATTGCCGACGATCCGTTCGACGCATTGACCGGCGCGGTGCGCGCCGCGTACGACATCCGCACCGACGCTGCTGCCCTCCGCGCACTTCTTTCGCTCGACACACCTGCACGGCGCAGCGGATTCGATCACCTTCGACGCCACTATCCGGCGCGGCGCGAGTTCCCGGCATGGAGCGTTTCCGGCGCAGATCAGAGAGCGCGGCCGCTGCTCCAGGCGCTTGGGTTCGTGCTGGAATAGCACCAGGTCGTCACCCACTTCTCCTGTTGGGAGCATCGACCTCTGCCCTCTCCCGGATGCTCGCTCCGGCAGCCTGGACTCTCCCACCACTTCTCGCTCATCACAACCGGAACGCCGCCGATGAGCGTCGGCAACGCAACGGATTGGCATGCAATCGCATTGCGGCAACCCAATCAGCGCACAGTTCCCGATCCACCCTCTTCCCGGCCGTGCTCCTGGAATGAGCGCGAAGAGCCTCCCTCTCCAGAACTGTTCGAGAGTGAAGCACACTCACCCCGGCAGCACTCGTCGATGTTGGTGGCACAGTGTGCGCACTGTCCGTGACCGTGCACCCACACAATCGTCAGGGATGCGCTGCACCACGGGCAGCGGGAGGAGGTGGAGGAATCGAGCATATGGAGCAGGGAATTGTTGATCGCCAGGAATAGCTTGTTGCCACACCGCAGCGGAAAGAGCACGAAGTTGGGCCGTGCCGAGAAAATCGTCAACGACCAGGAGAGGATCACAATGGCATGGCTCTACCTTGCAATTGCAGGAGTTCTGGAAATCGGCTGGGCAATCGGCCTGAAATACACGGAAGGCTTCACCCGTCTCTGGCCGAGCGTTGCGACCATTGGCGCAATGATTGCAAGTTTCATACTCCTCGGACAAGCGCTTCGGACCATCCCGGTGGGTACCGCCTACGCCGTCTGGACCGGCATCGGCGCGGCGGGAACGGCAATCGTCGGCATGGCAGTGCTGGGCGAGCCGCGCGAGCTGCCGCGCATCCTCTGCCTGCTGCTCATCGTGGCAGGCGTTGTGGGACTGAAGCTCGTTGCGCGCTAGCTGACGCACTCCAGAATTTTCCTGCGACCATAACATCCGTTACGCCCGCGGGCGTGAACGCTACCGTAGTTTTACCAGGCTTCAGCAGTTCTCTTCCACACTATACCCGCCGCACCTACATCATGGCACAGAAGAAGATCCGCGAGTATCATCCCACGACCTACCTCGACTTCACAAAGCCCGCAATCCGCAGCGCACAGCAGGAGGCGATCCACCGGGTACAGCGCACGCTGGGCCGTGAGTACCCGCTGCTGATCAACGGCCGTTCGGTGAAGACCGGCGACCTTCTCGATTCGGTGAACCCGCACAACCCAGAGGAAGTGATCGGTCGGTTCAATCAGGCCTCGAAGAAGCAGGCGGAGGAGGCGATCAACGCGGCGGCAAAGGCGTTCGAGAGCTGGAAGGAAGTTCCGGCAGCCGAGCGTGCCAACCTCCTCTTCCGCGCCGCCGACGAGGTCCGCCGCCGCCGCTACGAGATCAACGCGTGGATGGTGAGTGAGGTGGGGAAGAACTGGGGTGAGGCCGACGCCGACACCGCCGAGGCCATCGACTTCCTCGAGTTCTACGGACGCGAGATGCTCCGCTACGCCGCACCGGAGGCTCCCTACCAGATGCCGGGAGAGCGCAACGAACTTGTGTACCTCCCACTCGGCGTTGGTGCGGTGATTCCGCCATGGAACTTCCCCTTCGCCATCCTTGTCGGCATGACCTCGGCGGCGATTGTGACCGGCAACACCGTGGTGCTGAAGCCGAGCAGCGATAGCCCAATGATGGGCTGGCTCTTCATGGAGATCCTCAAGTCCGTTGGCCTGCCAAAGGGCGTGGTGAACTTCATCCCCGGTGAGGGCGGCGAGATCGGCGACTTCATGGTGGAGCACCCCAAGGTCCGCTTCGTCAGCTTTACAGGCTCGGCGGGCGTTGGCAAGCGCATCAACGAGCGTGCGGCGCGCACCCCGGAGGGTCAGCCGTGGCTGAAGCGCGTGGTGGCGGAGATGGGGGGGAAGGACTCGATCATCGTGGACAGCGAGGCCGACGTTGACATGGCGGTGGAGGGTGTTGCCGCAAGCGCCTTCGGCTTCCAGGGACAGAAGTGCAGCGCCTGCTCGCGCGCCATCGTTGACGCAGCGGTATACGACGAGTTCGTGGAGAAGCTCCGCGCCCGCGTTGCACAGATCGCCGTGGGTGACCCGCGCGACAACGTGCCGATGGGTCCGGTTTCCAGCAAGCGCGCCTACGAGAAGATCCAGGAGTATCTCAAGATTGGAAGTAAGGAAGGGAAGGTAATCAACGGCGGCGGCGTGGTGGAGGGAACCAACGGCTGGTACATCCAGCCAACGGTGATCGCAAACGTGAAGCCCAACGCGCGCATTGCCCAGGAGGAGATCTTCGGCCCCGTGCTCGCAGTGATCAAAGCGCGGAACTTCGACGACGCGCTGAAGATTGCGAACAACACCGTCTACGGCCTGACCGGTGCCATCTACACCGAGAACAAGGAGAAGCTGGAGCGCGGTGCGCGCGAGTTCTTTGTGGGCAATCTCTACCTGAACCGGAAGTGCACCGGCGCAATGGTGGGAGCACACCCGTTCGGCGGCTTCAACCTGTCGGGAACCGACTCGAAAGCGGGCGGACGCGACTACCTCCTCCTCTTCCTCCAGGCGAAGTCGGTTGCCACGAAGCTCGGCGGTGCCCGCGGAACGGCGACGCCCACCGGCGCTGTGAAGAAGAGCGCAATCAGGGCGGCGGCAAAGCCGGCAGGCGCGAAGGCTCCTGTTCCGACTTCGGGAGGCAAGAAGAAGGGCACAGGGAAGTAATCCTCCCTCCCCCCGGACTAGCACGCCCCCACGGTCGGCTTCGACCGTGGGGGCGCTTCGGCATCGTAGCGCTTCGTACCTTTGGCCCCGCACTCCATCGCTGTTCCCTGCGGAACCCCGCATTGCAGTTACTGCGATGCCAGCCAGCACTTTCCCCGCATCAACGACAAAGGACCCATGAGCAATAAGACCATCCGCATCGCCAGCGGCCAGGGATTCTGGGGAGACCTCCTCACCGCGCCCGTCGACCAGGTTCGCAAAGGACCTATCGACTATCTGATGATGGACTATCTGGCCGAGGTCACGATGTCGATCATGCAGAAGCAGAAGCTGAAGAATCCGTCGCTCGGCTACGCCAAGGATCTCATCTCAACGATCGATGCGATCCTCCCCGATCTCGTGGCGAAGAACATCAGAATGATCACCAACGGTGGCGGTGTGAACCTCGACGCCTGCCGCGACGCAATCGCCGAGGTGGCGCGCAGACACGGCGTGAAAGTGAAGGTCGGTGTAGTCTACGGCGACAACATCCTGGAGTCGCTCGATGAGCTTCTCGCCGGAGGTGCCGAGCTGAAGAACATGGAGACCGGAGAGCCGGTGTCGCTCGTTCGCGACCGCGTTCTCTCGGCGAACGTCTACCTCGGCGCGTGGCCGGTGGTAGAGGCGCTCCGGCAGGGCGCACAGATCGTCATCACCGGACGCACCACCGATACGGGACTCTGCCTTGCGCCGATGATCCACGAGTTCGGCTGGAGGCCAGAGGACTGGGATCTAATCGCCGCCGGAACGATTGCCGGACACATCATCGAGTGCGGAGCGCAGTCGAGCGGTGGGAACTACATGGAGGACTGGCGCTCGGTACCGAACATGGCCGAGGTCGGCTTCCCGATTGTCGAGGCGGGCGCCGACGGAACGTTCATCGTCACAAAGCACGAGGGAACGGGCGGACGTGTGAGCCGCGGGACCGTTGCCGAGCAGTGCCTGTACGAGATCGGCGACCCGAAGAGCTACATCACACCGGACGTGATTGCTGACTTCACCTCGATCCACCTCGAAGACCTCGGCAACGATCGCGTGCGCGTGCACGGCATCAAGGGGAGGCCGAACACACCGACCTACAAGGTCTCGATGAGCTACGCCGATGGCTGGAGTGCGTTCGCCACGCTCACCTACGCCTGGCCCGACGCAATCGAGAAGGCAAAGGCCGGCGACGCCATCCTCCGCAGACGTCTCGACCTGCTCGGTCTGAAGTTCGACGAGGTGCTGACGGAGTACGTGGGCTATAACGCGTGCCACGGTCCCCTCTCCGAAGCCGCAAATCCAGACCCCGAAGAGGTGATGATGCGCATCGGCGTGCGCGGCAGCGACAGCGCGGCGGTTGAGCGGTTCGGCAAGGAGATCGCCCCGCTGATCCTCACCGGCCCGCCGAACGTGACGGGTTTTGCCGGAGGCCGTCCGCGTCCGAGCGAGGTTGTCGCCTACTGGCCCGCGCTCATCGAGAAGACGCGGATCGATCCGAGCGTGCGTGTAGAGGTGAGTGAGGTTGGATAGATGGCGAGGTAGGAAACGACGGACAGCAGTGCCAGCGATGTTCCAGGGAATCGACTTGACAGCAACGGCAGGTATGAGCAGCGAAAAGAACGACAACGGCAGGGATATGCTTGGCCTGGCTCTCAATGCCGTGCGTGTCGTGGAGTATAGTCCAGCCTGGGCTGAGGCATTCAAGCAGGAGCGGGAACTCCTCCATAACACGGTCGGCAGTGCAGGAATTGCCATCGAGCATGTCGGCAGCACTTCGGTACCGGGTCTTTCCGCAAAGCCCGTGCTCGATATAGCGCTCGGTCTCCCTGCCTCTGCGGATACCGACAGCGTCGCGCGCAAGCTGACGCAGATCGGCTACGAAGATCGAGGCGAGAACGGTATTCCGGGACGACGATTCATGCGCCGCGGCAGGCCGACGCTCGTTCATCTCCATATTGTTGCGTACGGCGGGGAGTTGTGGCAGAACCATCTGCTTTTCCGCGACAGGCTCCGAACCAGCAACGTCCTGCGCGACCGCTATGCTGCGTTGAAAACCGAGCGTGCAGCACGCTTCCCTGACGACCGCGAGAGTTATACCAGGAGCAAGCACGAGTTCATTCAGAGCGTGCTGCTTGCAGAGTGAGTTTCCTTCCTACCGTGCACCGTGGCAGACGTAAGAACCATGCTTCAGCACCAGCTCGAACGCGTCCGCAGTCTCTGCCTCGCGCTTCCTGAAACGAGCGAACGGCTCTCGCACGGCGAGCCGACATTCTTTGTGCACAAGAAGGTGTTCGTCACCTTCGCGAACAACCATCACGGCGATGGACATCTGGCGGTGTGGCTTCCGGTGCCACCGGGCGCGCAGGAGGAACTCATCGACACCGCGCCCGGGATCTTCTTCAAACCACCGTATGTTGGCGTGCGCGACTGGGTCGGCATCGAGCTTGACCGAATCAGCGATAGCGATCTTGCGCTCCACATCGACGTTGCGTGGGAGTTGACGGCTCCGAAGCGTCTCCTGGCACAAATCGAACAGAAGGGAGAGAAGCTTGCCAGGAATGGTTGAGTACAAGGGGCGCAGGGATCGACGACTCGTCGCGGTTCACCGCGGTGGCCTTCTCGATGAAGAGAAGCATCGCCTGCTCGCGCGCTGGGCTGCGGACTGCGCGGAACACGTTCTCCCCCTGTTCACCGCCAGGTATCCCGGGGATGATCGACCGCGCCGGGCAATCGAGACGGCACGAGCGTGGTCTCGCGGCGAGGTCACCGTGGGCACGGCACGCGAGGCGGCGGTTGCCGCACATCGGGCGGCAAGGGACGTGTCCGACCCGGTAGCCCGGGAGGTCGCCCGCGCAGCAGGTCATGCGGTTGCAACCGCCCACATGGCAGACCATGAGCTGGGAGCTGCGGCCTACGCTATCAGGGCCATACGTCTGGCGGCTCCAGCATCCGAAGCAATCGAGCAGGGAGCGCGTGAATGCCGATGGCAGCGCAAACAGCTCCCGGACGCGGTTCGGGAACTCGTGCTCTCGGACCAGGAACTGCGCAACAGGAAGCTCTGGTCGGTCTTTACCTGCTGACCACCGTGCCAAGCGCACGACAGGATGAAGGGTACACGACACCGTTGAAGGAGATATGGCCAACCCCCTTGTCGGCATTGTGATGGGAAGTTCGAGCGACCTGCCAACAATGGAGCAGGCCGCCGACGTTCTGGAGCACTTCGGCATCTCCTACGAGATGCGCGTCACCTCGGCGCACCGCACACCTGAGGTGATGGCGGAGTACGGGCGCACAGCACACACACGAGGCATACGGGTCATCGTTGCCGGAGCGGGTGGAGCAGCCCACCTGCCGGGCATGCTTGCCGCCTTCTCGCCGCTTCCGGTGATCGGCGTGCCGGTGCTGAGTTCCGCCCTCAACGGAGTCGATTCACTCCTCTCGATTGTGCAGATGCCGCGCGGCGTGCCGGTGGCAACCGTGGCGATTGGTGGAGGACGAAACGCCGGCATTCTGGCGGTGCAGATTCTTGCAGCAGGCGATTCGGCACTGCTCGATGCTGTACAAAAGTATAAGGAAGCGATTGCCGAGGACGCAGCGGAACAGGACCGTGAAGTAAGCGCACGGCAGGGGTGAACACCACGCGCCGCACCGCCACCGATTGGATGCTCCTCGCTGCACTTGTGGCGCTCTGGTCCCCCTCCTTCCTTCTCATAAAGATTGGTCTCGATAACGGCATCCCCCCGGTAACGCTCGTCGTGATACGGTTGGGGCTGGCGGCGCTCGTCCTGCTCGGAGCAATGCTCATCGCAGGTCAGGCGCTTCCGCGCGACAGGGGAACCTGGGGAGCGCTGGCGATGGTCGGACTCTGCGGTTCCTCCCTCCCCTTTGTCCTGATCGCCGTGGGGGAACAGACTGCATCGAGCGCCCTCGCCTCGATCTGCAACGGCGCAGTGCCGATTGCCACGGCACTCCTCGCACACTCCTTCCTTCCAGAGGAGCGCCTCCCGGCCTCTGCGTGGTTCGGTGTGGCAGTGGCGTTCTCCGGCATCATTCTCATTGCATTTCCGGCGTTCGGCGAAGAAGGAGGTGAAGCGCTCGGCCTTCTCCTCTTCCTCGCCGCAGCGTTCTTCTACGGCCTCACCTTCATCATCGCGCGGCGGTGGCTCACGGGCCTGCCACCACTCGTCGCTCCCACCTTCCAGCTCCTCATCGGCACAGGAGCGCTGCTGCCGTGGGCACTGATTGCAGAGGTGCCCACGATGGGAATGCCCGACGCCGGAACGATGGTGGCGATGCTCGCACTCTCGCTGCTGGGAACAGCGCTCGCGTACGTAGTGAACTACAGATTGATTGCGACCACCGACGCCACATTCGCCTCTACCGTCACGTACTTTCTGCCACCGGGCGGCGTTCTTCTCTCGGTGCTGATCCTGCACGAGGAGGTTGCCCCCACAGCACTGGCCGGCAGCGCCCTCGTGCTTACCGGCGTGATCGTTCTCAACCTTGCGCGGCGGCGCCAGGCACAGAAAGAGCAGGCGGCACCACCTCTGGAGAAGTAATGCCGCCCGGTGCTCATTCGATTGTTTCCGATTCGCTTCGCCCCCTGCTTCCTCGCTTCCACCCCCTCCTCGTTCCTGCCCCTACTCCTGCACCCGCATCGGCGCGGTCCACCGCTGCGTGGGCGTTGTAAGAACCACCGTGTAGGGACCGCTGGGAAGGTTGTGCACGTCGAACGGCACTGCATAGCGTCCGCGCTCCACCGTTGCCTCCATCACCGGAATGGTCTGCCCGAGCGTGTTGACCAGAACGATCCGCACCACTCCATCCTCCACCGTCTCGTACTCCAGTTCCGTTGCACCCTGCGCCGGGTTCGGACGAATCACCTTCAGGCCGGGGGAGCCGCTGGCATCCACCAGGCGCGTTCCACCCGTGGTGCAGAGGTCGCGGAGGCGGAAGAATCCGTTCTCGATGGTCGTTCCCACCGGTCCCTCGCCGAAGGTGACCTCCTCGATGACAAGCGGCGTTTCCGTCTTCCTGCCAATGGCCGCAACGAAGCGAAGCGTCACCAGGGGATCGCCGCCTGGATTGAAGCCTGCCGGAAGCGTTCCGCTCAGAGTCAGCACACGGTCGGTGTCAACGAAGGTGGAGGGCCAGCTTGCGTCGAGCGGCACCAGCAGCGAGCGATCGTAGCGGAAGCGGAGCGTGAAGGTGTGAATGCCGTTGCGGTCCAGATTCTGCTCGCTCCAGAGCATCACCGGAATGGTGACGGTCTCACCCGGCGCAGCCTCGAACTCCTTCACCCCAATCGACGCGAGCGCCACGCCGCCAACATCGAGCGATGCTGTGTCGGAACAGAGTCCACCACTCGAGATTTCAACGGTGTAGCGTCCGTTCAGAGTCGTCACATAGGTGGGGCCGGCACCGACAATCAACGTTCCATCGCGAAACCAGCGGAAGCTGTACCCGCCGCTGCTCGGCGAGGCAATCAGTGTGTCCCCGCTCTGCGTGAGGATTGCGGTTGGGCGCGGCGTCACCATGACGTCGAGCGAGCCGGAGGTGCCGCTGCATCCGTCGGCATCCTGCACGGTGACGGAGTACGCACCGCTGGCCTTGACGACGATTGACTCCGTTGTGTCGCCTGTGCTCCACCGATAGCGCACGTAGCCCGGATCGGCGCGGAGCTGGACGCTGTCACCATCGCAGAACTGGAGCGGACCGTTGGCGTTGATCTCTGGAATGATCTGGGCCTTCTGCGTCACGGTAAAGTCACCCGAACCGCTACAGGTTCCATCGCTGACCATCACCGTGTAAGTTCCCGCACCGCGCACGACGAGCGTATCGGCCATGCCGAGCGTTGCGCCACTTGCGTCGCTCCACGTATAGCTCACATAACCAATCGCGGCACGAAGCACGAGACTGTCACCATCGCACAGAGCGGACTGGTTGTTGCTCGTGGTTATGACCGGAAGCAGCGACGTATTCACCGTGGCGAAGAAGGGGTCCGAAATCCCGGAACAGCCGGTGGCCAGGTCGTGCTCGACCACCGAGAGGGTTGTGGCGCCCGAGCTTCCACCCCAGTTCACGGTGATCGTGTTCGACCCCTGTCCACTCACAATCGTCCCCACACTGCTGCCGATTGTCCACTCGTAGGAGTTGGCTGGCGAACCGCCCCGCACACTATAGGTCGAACTTGAATTGACGCAGATCGAGCCAGGCCCAACGATCTCCGGCGTTGGTGGCGTTGCAAAGGTCACAGCGATTGGATCGGAGGTGACGGTACAGCCGTTGCTGTCAACCGCCACCACCCGGTAGGTACCGCTATCTCTGGCAACGATTGATCTGTTGGTTTGCCCCCCCGGCTGCCACGTGTAGCTTCGATAGCCGGACGTCGCCTCGAGCACCACCGAACTGTCGGGACAGATCGCGGTGCGCCCCAGTGCAGTGATAACGGGAGCCGCTGGACTGGATATCCGCACCCGGATCGTGTCGCTCCGACCGGCACAACCGTTGGCGTCGCGCACATCGACGAAGTAGATGCCGCTATCACGAACAACAAGGTCCGGGGTGTTTCCCAGCACCGAACCAGCACGATTCGTCCACTCCTGGAAGACGTAGCCGTTGCCGATGCTGAACCTGACGCTGTCGCCGGGACAGAGCGTGATGTTGTTTCCCGGCACCACCGACGGCTTCAGCGCCGAACCAACGGCGACTTCGATTGTCGTGTCGCGCGTGCAGAAACTCGAATCGATGCGGATGGTAAGATGCACGCTGCCGGTTCCGGGCGTTGCTCCCCACCGGACAGTGGCACTGTCGGTGCCCTGACCGCTGATGATCGCACCGCCAGCGCCTGAGACCTGCCACTGGTAGGTGATCCCGCTCCCCTTCGGCGCAGTGTAGCTCGTGAGCGAACCGACGCATGCAGCGAGTGGACCAGCGATGTCGACGCGGGGACGGGGACGGAAGGTGATCTCCACCTCGTTCGACTCCCCTTCGCAGTAGGGCACACCCGCCAACTGGACCTTGACCTTATATCTGCCGCTGGTTGTCACGCGCAGCTCCGGCACACCGAACACACCGTTCGACCATTCATAGAAGCCGAAGCCGGTTCCTGCGGTGAGGATGACCGTATCCCCATCGCAGTAGGGAGGGGTGCCGATTGTCGAGAGAATCACCTGCGGCGGCTCGATCCGCTCGACCGCCACACTCGTCTCGCCCTGGCAGCCGTTCGAGTCGGTAACGCGCAGCGTGATGGTGCCGGTCTCCCACACACGAATCACGTTCGTGGTGTCACCGGGACGCCCGGTATTCCACGCGTAGCGGCGGAAGCCGCGCTGTGCGGTAAGAGTGATGGTATCACCCTTGCAGAACTGGAACGCCGGGCTGGCAGTAATAAGCGGCACCGGATTTGGCCGCACCAGCACGCGTGCCGAATCGCTGCGCACTTCGCACACACCGTTCGACACGCGCAGATAGTAGACCCCGGTGGTTGTCACCGTATTCGTCTGGCCGGTCCGCCCGTTGCTCCAGGTGAAGATTTCACCGGCAATCGGAGCACGGCTCGCCGTCAACGTTGCGGTTTCTCCATCGCAGATCGTGTCACCCGGCGCCACCGACACCGGCAGTGGGCGCGGGACGACATCGATGCGGAACATGCGCGAGGTATCGCGGCAGCCATTGCTCGTCTCAATGATGGCGAAGTAGGTGCCCGAGGACCAGAACCGATGTGTTTTGGCGCCGACAGGACCATTGAGGAACATCCCCGGCTGCGGCGTGCGCGTGGCGCTGTCGAGAATGGTGTAGTTGACGGTGCCCAGTCCCGTTGCTGTACTGTAGTTGAGGGTGACGGTCACCGTGTCGCCGGCGCAGATACGCGAAGGGCCGCTGAAGTTGGGATTGGGACGTGGGAGATAGGTCACGAACACCGTGTCGCTCTGTGCACTACAGCCCGCACCGTTCGTCAGAGTGACGGTGTAGCCCGGAATCGACGGACGGTTTTTGATGCGGGAGGTGGTATCGCCAGTGGTCAGCCACTGATAGCGCCGGTAGCCCTCCTTGACGTAGAGTTCGGTGCTGTCATTCCAGCAGAGATAGACCGTGTTTTCTATACGGGTGCCGTTGGTGTGGCTTACCAGGTCGCGCTCGATGTCGCACAGGAGCAGAACCCAGACGTCCGTGTTACCGGCATAGCTGGATTGCAACACATTCGGATTACCGACTAAGGGGAAATTGGAACTGGCGGTTGTCCCAACCACAACGATAGACCCAAACGGATCGAAGCTGATCCCGACCCCAGCGTCGCTACCCGATCCTCCATACATCGTTGCATAGCGAAGGGTAGAGAGAGTGCTATCGAGCTTTGCGATGAATGCATCCCGACCTCCCGCGTTGGCTGTCTGCACAAAGTCACCAAACCCGGATGCCGTCGGCATCGCAGCGCTTGTATATCCAGTGACGAGTACCTGCCCGCTGTTGTTCGAGGCAACCCCTTTACCGATGTCGTCCGATGCTACTCCGGGTACCCCGAAGAAGGTTGAATGTGCACGACGGCCATCCGCGTAGAACCGCGAGACAAAGGCATCCCGCGCGTTATTCCCAGTTCCAGTACCCGGCTTTGATGATTGAAAAGCACCGGAACTCGTCCAGAAATCGCTACTTAACGTATAGCCCGTGAGAAATATTCTGCCAGAATCATCGGTTGCAAGGGCGCAATCAGCAACGTTACTGCCGTCATCTTTTTGCTCATCGTTGGAACCACCCCAGTACGTTGCCCAGAGCTTTGCGCCGAGGCTTGTATACTTGCCCACAAAGGCATCGATCCCTCCGCCCAGGGTAGGCTGTGTAGCGTTGAGTGTGGGGAAGTTGGAGCTTCCTGTATAGCCGGCAACGATAATATTGTTATTGATATCGCTTGAAGCGGCAAATCCATAATCATCACCTAGACCTCCAAGATAGGTGCTCCATAGACGTGCCCCTGTATTCCCATCAAACTTGACAATCATGGCATCATAGCCTCCCCCACCATAGGTTGTCTGACCTAGAGTGGCAAGACCAAGACCATCTGTTGTAGAGACAAGTGCAGGATTACCGCTTGAGTCGATGGCAAAACCATATCCATCATCAAAGTCATTTCCAGCGGCACCGTAGAAGGTCGCCCACTGCCGTACCCCATTCGAATCAAACTTGATGACAAAAGCATCACGGTTTGATCCGGGCGCAGACAGAGGATGCTTCGTGCTCATAGTCCCCTGGAAGGCATTCAATACAGGGAAATTGCTGCTGAACGTATGCCCAGCAACAAACACATTACGATTAGGATCAGTGACTATGCCATGAGCCAGTTCACTGCTTGAACCACCATAATATGTCGACCAAAGTGTGCCAGTCCCGCTATTCCGAATCTTTGTGACAACAACATCCCCTGCATTCACAAATGCTGTCTGGAACGCCCCTGGTGTAATCGGGTAGCCAGTTTGACCCGTACTCCCAGCAAAGAGCACATGGCCATTCCGATCAACTTCGCTCACATCTCCGCCAACCAGATTCTCCGTACCCGGTCCACCATAGTACGTCGACCACAACCGGTACGGGTCGATCACCAGCGTGCGGCGGCTGTCGTAGGCCCCCAGATCGAAGCTGATGATGCCGTTGGCCATGTGGAACCGGCTCTCAACGGCTGTGCGCACACCATCGCTATAGCGCTGCAACACGCCTGAAGCCCCATCGGTCATATAGGTGATGGGAGCCTCTTCGCTCGTGTATCCCAGCGGCGTAATGGCGGTGATCCCCCCTTCCTCATCGAGCGACACACGCTCGGCGCCGACGTAGCGCATTTTGATGTCCGCAGGATTACCGCCGGGATGAACCACGAAATCGCACTTCATCCCGGAATCGGTGGAGCGCAACACCATGTCGATCTTGTGGTACAGCTCGCGATAGGTGACCTGACTATACGACCGTACATCCAGCACGCCATCGGGACAGTGCCCGAGGTAGAAGTTTCTGTATCCAAGGTCGCTTCGCTCCTCCTCCTGTACCACCTGCACGTTCGGGTTGGAACCCACCAGTTCGAGATCGACACGAAACTGCGCAATCCGCGGCGCGGCAAACTCGCGTCCCTGCTCACGCCGGAAGCTCTCCAGAAACTCATCGGTGATATGTCCGTCGGCACGGTGCCACGCCTCCCAGTCTCCTTCGTAGCGCTGAAACACGTAACTGAGAGCACTCCGCGAGAGGAAGAGCCTGACACCACGCGACTCGGCGGTATAGAGGATGTCGGGCCGAACCCGCCCCTCGGCATCGGCAACCTGACCACGATTCTGCTCGAAGGCGATCCCCCGCGCAACGCCGAAGGTAGCAGGAGCCTGCGCATGCAGAGTTCCTGCCAGCACCAGACTGTACAGCAGCAGTGCAAGAGCGGAGCGCAGGCGACTGGGAGACTGAGGTGCAGGGATGGAGCAACGCATCATGTGCGAAGGGAAAGGGAGGTGGAACCGCGGAGCACACTCGGAGGGAAACTCGCGTGGAGGAAACAACTATCGCAACGGGGAACTCGGCAGCGTACGGTAGCAGGGCCGTACAGGGGAGAGAGGGTGATGTCCTGTTGAGTATGTGTGCCAGCACAACTCGCGCACTAGGTCGAGACCCCTCATGGTTGAGGAACCTGCTTGCTCGCCAGCCTCCCCCACGCAGGCGTGGGAGAGGTCTCTACCTGGGCCTCACAAAATACAACAAGGGCGGATAGCTGTCGCGACAAAGACGCCGGGGAGGTGCAGATTCTCGGAACTGTCGCTACCGGACGCACTGCACGCCACGCACGTCACGACGGGAAGTGGTGTGCAGGGTGAGCAGATAGTTTCCGGCGGGAAGTCCGGCCGGGACCCGGACGGTGTGGCGGCCGGCAGGAAGTGTTCCCTCTACAAGCGTCGCGATGGACGCGCCGCTGATCGACGTCAGCGTCAATTGCACAGGCCCGCTTCGGTCGATCATGAACTCTACCTGCGCCCCTTCACTGAAGGGATTCGGCGCAACCGACGTGATCGCCGCAATAGCTGTAGAGGCACCACCCCCTCCCACACTGCTCGGCTGTGCACGAAGGACGTCGAGCGGAGTGATGTCGTCCTTTTGGAGCACCGTCCGCATATCCCCCTGCGTCATACCGAACCAGTCCGTGAGGATCTCGGCGTACACCTCGCGGTAGTCCACCTGAAACAGGAGATCGCCGTTGGAGTTGAGGTTGGCAAGGTCGGGCAGAATCCCATACACACCGCTGTTCACCTGCGTGCCAAAGATGAACTGCACCGAGGCCGCACCGTGGTCGGTGCCGAGGCTGCCGTTCTCGTGCGGGCGCCGCCCGAACTCGCTGACGGTCATCCCCACCACCCGGTCGGCCTGCCCGAGACGAATCATGTCGTTGGTAAACTGGGCGATGGCGTCGCTCAGTCTGTTCAGAAGCATCGGGTGGGTGCCGTTGACGTCGCCGGCGTACTGCTGCGTGACGTGCGTGTCGAATCCACCCATCGAGACGACGTAGACGCGCGACCGCAATCCACCAGCGATGAGCGCGGCGGCAGCCCCCATCTGCTTCGAGAGATCGCTCATCGAGTAGTTGCTCTTCAGTTGCGAACGTCCGGCGGCGTAGGCATCCTTTACCGCCTGGGCGTAGCGGTTCGAGCGTCCGGCGATATCGGCAATGAAGTCGTACTCCGCACGGTACGCGGTGCCGGCGCTCTCGGCATCGAGCACGTCGGTCTGGACGCCGACACCCTGCTGCCCGCTCGGATCGGTCACTTCAATTCCCATACGCCCCTTGGAACTGAGGAGCGTCAGCGAGAAGGCACCCCCGAACTGGATCGCCAGCGGATGCTCGGGCAGCGACGCCGGGAAGTCGGGATACTTCTGCTCCAGCCAGCGCCCGATCCAGCCGGTATCGAGCCGGACATTGGGATCGCTGGAGTTGATTCCTGAGAGCCAGATGTCCGTGGAACGGAAGTGGGAGAGGTTGGGGTTGGGGTAGCCCACTCCCTGCACGATTGCAACGTTTCCCTGCTCGAGCATCCGTCCCAGCCCCCCGTGGCTTCCCAATGCCAGTGCCGGGTGGAGATAGATGTTGCCGATTTCGTTCCAGCACTTGTCCTTCGGCACCCCAATACCGGGACGAATCTGGTAGTAGGTGTCGTCATCGGCGGGGATGACGGTGTTCAGGCCATCGTTGCCGCCGAAGAGCTGGATGATGACCAGGATGCGGTCATCCTCGGGCGCCATCTGCGCGAGCGCCTCCAGACTGGTACGGGCATAGGCCGGCACGCCCCCCAGCACGATTGGTGCGGCAGCCGCTCCAGCGGCAGTGGTCTTCAGAAAATTGCGTCGGTTCATGGGAGGGGAGGACCGCAATGGTCGTTAGGTCTGGAAGTCGGATACGGAGCTATCGGCGTTGCGCGGCTATCAAGGATACCAAGCTCAATCTGGATCGGGAGAGATCGCACACATTCCCCACTCTCCCCTGGTTCCTCAACAGAGCTGGAAATCCGGCAGGTCAACCATGTAGGCGAGCGCGTCGTGAACGTTGCGGGCCAGCGCTGTGGGATTTGCCACGATGTCATCCCAATCGTAGTCGGGTCCGTTTGCCAGCAGCTTCTGTTCGATTGTCGCCTTCCGCTCGGTGGAGAGGGGGCGGGGCAGGAACATTGCCGCGAGGTTCGTTGCCACCGCGTGCACGTCGGTGGCGCCGTCCGGCATGGAGAGAATCAGCGAGGAGATGGCACTCTCCGGCATGGCGGCAGCAGCGCCCTGCACCGTTGTGCTGCGAAGAGGGAACGTCGTTGTGGTAATCCAGTCGTGCCAGCCGTTCCACCCGCTCACATTCGGCGGATCGTAGAGGGTTTCACCCAGACGGGACATTACGGCGCTGGGATCCACGGAACTTCCCATCTGCCGCACCAGACCGACCATGAGTTCCGCAGGCGTCTTGATCTGCGCACCGATCACGGCGTTGTCGAAGAAGTGGGCACTCTTCAGCAGTGCCGCCATCACAGGACGAATCTCGAAGTCGCTCTGAATGAACAGATCGGCCATCGCACTCACGATGGCGTCATCGGCAGCACCCGGATTCGAGTAGACGAAATAGCGATAGATCTTCCGGCAGATATGCTCCGCCACCGGACGGGACCGCTGCTCGAAGATCACATCGATCAGCCGATGGATTTCATCGCGGCGAACGATGAACTCGGTGTTGGTGGTGGTATCCCGTGCCGGGAACGAGATCGTCATGAACTCCTTGGCACCGATGTCGTGGGCGGCCGGATGGAAGTAGACCTCGAAGATGCCGTTCGGGGCGGGCATGTCGCTGTAGCGCGCGATGCGCCAGCCGGTAAGGATGCGGGCGGCGTTCTGCACGTCCCCCTCGGTATACCAGCCGAGACCTGTTGTGTACAGCTCCAGCAGTTCGCGCGCGTAGTTCTCGTTCGGAGCAACGGCGTTGCTCAGATCGCCGCCGAGGTAGACGAGCATGGCACCGTCGAGCGTGACGCGCTTGACCAGGTCGCGCAGATTCCCCAGTCCGTACTCGCGGAACACCTGGTTCTGGCGGTAGAGAAGTGGAGCCTGAACGTAGTCGTCCTCCACGAGGAACTCCGTGGTGAAGTGGCCCGACCAGAAGGCGGCCATCTTCTCGGCAATCGTCAGGCCGGCTTCGCTCATCGCCTTGGCCCACCATCCACGCAGCACGCCGGCGTCGTTCTCCCACTGCGCCTTGACCTGCGCGCTCAGCACTACATCCAGTCCCTCCAGACTCTCGGTCGCGTTGTCGGCCACACCGGGCCGCTGTGGCTGGCTGGCAGTGTCCAGCAGCAGCTCCACCGCCTCCGATGGCGTCATCGTCATCAGTGTGGCGATATCGCTCCAGCGCGGCATAAAGGTGGTGCGGCGCAGCAGATGTCCAACCCGGATTGCATCCCACGGGTGCGATGGATCGGGCACATAGGATTCAAGGCCAGCGGCGGGAAGCAGGACTTCGCGCCCACCTCCAGAGGTTGGACGGTCGATCCAGCGCCGGAGAAAGTGACGACGGTTCATAGGGAAGCGACGGATTGAGGGAAGGCGTCGGGAAGAAGTGGCGCGTGGGTGCGCTGGATAACACGGGGATTTGCCAGCAGGTTACGCTGGTACAAGATACGGGGCCAAACGGTGCAGGGTCAACGGAATCAGTCGTGGAGGAGAAAAGCAGAAGACCCTCTCGTTCCTCCTGTTTTCGCTGCTCGGCAGCACCATCGTGGTGCCAAAGAAGAATCGTTACGTTTGAAGTCGGGTCTCCATTCTTGAACGATCCACGATCCTCCTCATTCGTCACACATGAGGGAAGAGCGACGACTCGCACAGCCGTTGTAGCAACGATAGTGCACAGTGACTGGGGACGACAGCCTCAACTGCACCGTTAGGACCGTGCGCGTCGAGATGACCGGGGACGGCTATCGCCTCGATCCTTCCCAGCTTTTTAATCATGGACTGATTGTTCCACTGCGCATGGATCGTCGCGGTTGTTCCAAGGAGAAGGAGCACCGCGAGGAGAGAAACGGGAACTCGAAGATCTGGGAGATTACTGCTCGCCGTCCAGCGAGCAAAGGCACGGTCCGGGAGGAGGAATAGAGCGTCCAGGGCCACCGAAATCGGTGGCCCTGGACAGGAACCATTCTTGAAGCCGGGGAAGACTTCGGCGTTGTGCGTCTTAGCGCTGCTGTTGCGGGAGCACGATCTGCGGCGTAGCACGCGGCAGGGTGCGGCGCTGCGGTATCTGTGGAAGGCGCGGAATGCGGCGCTGCGGTACACGATCATTGGGAATCATGCGCTCCTGAACGTTGCGGTTCATCGTCCCCTCATCCTCGCCCGCATCGGGCATTGGTCCGCCGATATAGTTGCGGTGCAGCCAGCCCTCGCGTCCCTCCTCGCGCGTCTCGAAGAGGATGGCGTTCTTCCCCTCGCGCGTGACTGCGCGGGTGCTCCCAACAGTCTGCTCGCGCATCGCTGCGCTGTCGGCAATGCGGAGCGACGCAACGACGCTGTCGATGGAAGCGTGGCCAACCGCCGTGTCGGTTCGTCCCTCCACCAATGACTCTGTTGCGGCGGCACGGAGCATCTTCGGCCACAGCGCACGAAAGAGCGTGGTGGTGGCGTAAACGTCCGCACTGTTCATCGTCCCGTCGATGGCAAACGCGAAACCAACAGCATCGGGATGGCGCTCGGCAAGCCCGCCAAGCTGCCGCATGCACTCCTCAACCCGCGCTTCCACCGAGTCGTTCTCCAGCGTCAGTTGCAGGCTGCTCTCCGACTCCGGGGCGTTCACGCGAACGGAGAGTTTGCCGTTCAGTTTCTCCTGCGCTGCGCGCACGCCAGCCCACACACGGCTCTGGTTCTTGTCGCGCTTGGCGGCAAGCTTCAGCTCCTTCGTGGAAATCACGTTGTTGCTCGACTCGAACCGCTGATCCGATTCACTCCCGCGCCTCGTCCACCGTCCCGACTCTACACAGAACGCGGCGAGCGGTACCTGACCGGAACGTGGCGCCAGCACCAGATCGTAGCTCACGGTGCGATCCTGCCGCCCACCCTTGACGATATCTCCCGACTGGATGTAGATCTCCTCTGTCGCCGAAAGGTTCTCCACCGTCAACTGGCTCACCTGCCCCGTCTCACGAACAACCACGAGCTTCTGCTCCAGCGCCTGCTGAAGGGTCAGCAGTTTTCGTCCCGGCTGCACCTCCTCACCGTGCATCAGATAGATCGAGAGATTGCGCCACGTGTAGGGACCGCTCACCTTCATTGCACCGTACTGGCGTGTCTCCTGCACCTGAGCGTGGAGGCCCGTGCCGGAGATGGCGACGAGAAGAGCAGGGAGGCACAGGGAGAGGATGCATCGCGTGGGGTAGCGTCGGGACTTCATAGCGATCACCGATAGAACTGATGGAAGGGATGGGAGGCAGCTCCGCGTGATGCCGGGGTATGGAGGGGAGCTGCCGGCGTGACCCATCACCGACGCAACAGCGCAGACGATGTAACCAGATCACCCGTCGCTCCGTAGCTTCACCTCACTCACTCTCCTGAAGCCGAAGGGTGGGCGAGCACGGGAGCGATCCATTCTCCCACACTCCCTTCTCTCTACTCCTCAACCCCTACTCCGTGCTTGTCGCACACGATCTACAGAAGCGATTTGCCAGCGTTCACGCCGTGCGGAGCGTGAGCCTCCAGGCACATCCCGGTGAAATCTTCGGACTCATCGGCCCGAACGGTGCCGGCAAATCCACCACCATCAGGATGCTTGTCAACATCATCCATCCCGATTCCGGCACCATTACCTACGATGGGCAACCCTTCGATGAGTCGGTACGGAACTCCATCGGATATCTCGCCGAGGAGCGGGGACTCTACCAGAAGTCGCGCATCGGCGAGACAATCATCTACTTCGCCAGCCTGCGTGGGCTGGGGCGCAACGAGGCACAGCAACGCGCAGTGCGCTGGCTGGAGCGATTTGGACTGCACGGGCAGGAGGGGCGAAAGATCGAGGAGCTGTCGAAGGGGAACCAGCAGAAGGTGCAGCTCATCATCACCCTGATCCATGAACCGCGCTGGCTGATTCTCGACGAGCCTGCCTCGGGACTCGACCCGGTGAACCAGGAACTGCTGCGCGAGATTCTGGAGGAACTGCGCGCCGACGGACGGACGATCCTGTACAGCACCCACCAGATGGAGCTTGCTGAACGGCTCTGCACCCGCATCGCGTTGATCAACCGTGGCGAGGTGGTGCTGGCCGGGACAGTGGACGCTGTGCGCGAGGCACACGGCGGCACAACGGTACGCCTGGAGTTCGAGGGAGACGGACAATTCCTCTCCACGATTCCTCCGGTACGCTCCGCCCACATCGACGCCCATCGTGCCGATCTCGAACTCCACGAAGGACGCACACTCAACGACATCCTTCCGCATCTCGGCACACTCCAGCTCAGCTCGATTGCACGGGTGCGTCCATCGCTCAACTCCATCTTTATCAGTACAGTGGGGGGAGTGGCGGAGAAGTCGAGAGGCGGAGCGTAGGATCACCCCCGCCCCCTGCTCGTTCGCACTGCCGCTACGCCATCGCTGGCTCTCGCACACGTTTCAAGTCTCTCCAACCGTTCAACATTCTGCTCTCCACCTCCTCCCCTCGATGAACACTCGCCGTATCCGCACCATTGCCTGGTGGGAGTATTCCCGCAAGGCACGGGAGAAGGGCTTCCTGATCTCGCTCATCCTGACACCAATTCTGGTGATCGGCATGTCGGTGCTGCCAGGCCTGCTGCTGATGAGAAAGTCGACAACGGCGCGAACCGTGGGGGTGATCGACGGCACCGGAGCGCTCCTGGCATCGCTGCGCGAGCGGCTTGCAGGCGAGCAGCTTCCCGACGGGAAACCTGCGTATATCCTCCGCGACTTCTCGCGTCCCGGCGGCAGGATCGACAGCGCGGCGGCCGACCCGCTGATCCTTGCCGACTCGATGGAGGGAGTGCTGGTAATCGGCGGAACGCTCGAGGCACCAGCCGTGAGCTACCGCAGCACCAACCCCAACAACTTCGAGGTTTCCAGCACCCTTGGTCGCCGTCTTGACCAGGCTGTCACCTCGGAGCGGATGGCACGCGCCGGAATGAACGCCGAAGCCTACGAGAAGCTGCGTGCCGATATCGCCATCACCCCTGTCAAGATCACTGCAAGCGGGGAGGCACAGCAGTCGGAGTTCATGACGGAGTTCTTCCTGGCGGTCGGTGGCGTTATCCTCCTCCTCTTCCTTGTGATGACCGCGGGACAGACGCTGGTGCGCGGAATGGTGGAGGAGCGTTCGAATCGCATTCTCGAACTTCTCGTGAGCGGCGCAACCCCCAGCGAGCTTCTCTGGGGGAAGTTGATTGGCCTGAGCGGACTGGGTCTGACGCAGATGGGGGTGTGGGGTCTGCTTGCGGTGGGAGCGTTGAACCTTGGAGCAATCGCCGGTGGTGCGCAGGAAACGCTCAACGGTGTCTTCAGGATACTGCCGCTGGTCGTCCTCTTCCTCGGTCTCGGCTATCTGTTCTACTCTGCTGTCTTCGTGGGAATTGGATCGCTCGTCACCACCGAGCAGGAGGCACAGATCATGACGGGCTACCTTGTGCTCTTCCTCACATTGCCGCTCGTCTTTGCGATGACCTTCCTCCAGAGTCCCGACGCCCCCTACATCACTGTGCTGACGCTGATTCCGCCGATGACTCCGGCAATGATGCTGATCCGCCTCGTAACGCATATGCCGGAACCGTGGGAGATCGCTGCGGCCGCAGGTATCCTCTCCCTCTCAACGGCGTTCATGGTCTGGGCATCCTCCAAGATCTTCCGCACTGCCCTGTTGATGACCGGGAAACGTCCGGGACTGCGCGACATCGTTCGCTGGCTGCGCGAGGCGTAGGGGCTGGCGAGTCTCGCAGGAGAGCTGTCAGAAATTCTGCGCCCCCTCTCGATTGCGCCCGGCACGGTTGTGCCGGGCGCAACTGGTCTCACTACCGTTGGCTCGTCTGCGTTCCGCTCTTCTCCTCCCGCTCCGACCGCAACACCTCGTAGTTCAACATTACAAGCCCGCTGGGCCAGGGAGTCGAGGAAAGGAGGCGAAAGTTGGTGTGGGGTGTGCCGGCGGGAAAGAGCGGAATACCACCGCCGAGCACCGTGGGGTGCAGCCCAAGCTGGAGCGTATCGACAAGCCCCTCCTCCAGAAAGCTCTGGACGAGTACGCCACCACCGAGCAGCCAGATGTCGCCGCCCGACCGTCCCCGTAGTTCCTCGATCTCCTCGCGTGGCGACCGTGCGGTGAAGCGGACACGAGCATCGGGCTTCCGACTGCCCCGCGTGAAAACGATGCTCTCCCGTCCCGACGGATAGGGCCAGTCACCAAAATTGAGTGCCAGCTCGTAGCTCTTGCGTCCCATCACAATGGTATCGATCCCCGCAATGAAGTCCGTGTAGCCGTAGTCGGCATCAGTAAAGAGCCAGTCGATGGACTCATCAGGACCAGCGATATAGCCGTCGAGGCTTGAGGCAATGTAGAGATGAACGCGACGGGACATGGAGGTGGTCGTTGGAGTATGGAATGAAGAGTTCAAGGTTCGCGCCGAAGATCGCACATCCCTCCCGTCACTACAGCATCGTTCTTCACTGCCACGGTCACTCCTACTCTGCATTCACCCTCTGTCATGGGAGATGGGCGGAGCGCAGGAGTATCTTCCGCGAAACTTCTACATCGATGGCCCATTACCCGAAACGCACCCACCATGCAGGCCAGATCTCCGCGGCAGAGATCGGCGCAACGCTCACACTCAATGGATGGGTACAGGGTCGCCGCGACCTGGGCGGGCTTGTCTTCATCGATCTGCGCGACCACACGGGCCTGCTCCAGGTAGTCTTCAGTCCACAGCACGCGCCCGGATTGATGGAGCGGGCCGGAGAACTGCGGAGCGAGTACGTGGTGGCGGTGCGGGGCGAACTGCGGCGGCGCGAGCGGGAGAACCCGAATATGCCCACCGGCGAGGTGGAGCTGTACGCAAGCGAGCTTGTGATCATCAACCGTGCCGAGACGCCGCCGTTCGAGATTGGTGCACGGGAGAACGTGAACGAGGAGACGCGCCTGAAGTATCGCTATCTGGACCTGCGCGACCCCGAATTGCAGCGCATCATGCGGCTGCGCAACGAGGTGTACCAGAGCACCCACCGCTACTTCGCCCACAACGGTTTCATCGAGGTCGAAACCCCGATCATGGTGAAGAGCACGCCGGAAGGTGCGCGAGACTATCTGGTGCCGAGCCGCATCTACCCCGGCAGCTTCTACGCGCTGCCGCAGTCGCCGCAGATCTACAAGCAGATTCTGATGATCGGCGGGAGCGACCGCTACGTACAGATCGCCAAGTGTTTCCGCGACGAGGACCTCCGCGCCGACCGCCAGCCCGAGTTCACGCAGATCGACTTCGAGATGTCGTTCGTGGAACAGGAGGATGTGCTCGACGTTGCCGAGCGCTATATCGTCCAGCTCTGGCGCGACACAAAGGGGATCGACCTCCCCCGTCCCTTCCCCCGCCTCACCTACGCCGAGGTGATGGAACGGTACGGCAGCGACAAGCCCGACACCCGCTTCGGCATGGAGCTGCGCGACTGCGGAAGCCTGTTCAGCGCGACAGCGTTTACCGTCCTTCGCACCGCTCTCGACGAAGGGGGCGTCGTCGTTGGAATCAACGCCGAGGGGTGCGGCAGCTACAGCCGCAAACAGATCGACGAGCTGACCGACCACGCAAAGCGCTACGGTGCCCGAGGCCTGGTCTGGCTGAAGGTGACGGCGGAGGACCTCGAAGGTGGCTCGGCAAAATTCCTCGGCGATGCGGAGAAGACAGCCCTGCGTGAACGTCTCGGTGCCAAGGAGGGCGATCTCCTCCTGCTGGTGGCTGGTGCTCCCGACCGTTCCCGCACAGCCATGGGAGCGATCCGCCTCGAAGTTGCACGGCGTGAGAACCGCATTCCCAGAGGAGAGGACGCGCCGCTCTTCATTATCGACTTCCCGATGTTCGAGCCGGGAGAGGAGCCAGGCTCCATCGTGCCGGTGCACCATCCCTTCACCTCGTGGAAGCCGGAGGATGAGCACCTGATCGACACCGAGCCGCTGCGTGTGCGCGCAAACTGCTACGACCTCGTGATCAACGGCTACGAGATCGGTTCGGGAAGTATCCGCATCCACGAACAGGAAAAACAGGCGCGAATCTTTCAGCTCCTCGGCCTGAGCGACGAGGAGGCGCGGACAAAGTTCGGTTTCCTTCTGGAGGCGTTCCGCTATGGCGCCCCGCCGCACGGCGGCTACGGTCTGGGCCTCGACCGCATCGTGATGATTCTCGCAGGAACCGAGAACATCCGCGACGTTGTGGCCTTTCCGAAAACTACGAGCGCCGCGAGCCTGATGGATGAAACGCCATCGCCCGTTGCCGAGGATCAACTCCGCTACCTCGGGTTGCGCATCGACAATGTCGAGGCACAGCCGCGCACCTGACAGGTTGCATCAGTAACGCAGCGAGCACCCCGATGCACGGTTGTGCATCGGGGTGCTCGGCATTGTCTTCCACCGCCTCAGAACCGCCAGACCAGCATCAGCGATCCAGCGCCGGGCAGGAGCATCAGGCTACCGGTTCGATCATCATTCGCATCACGGGCCGCGTCGAGCCACCAGGCCATCCCCGTCCCAATTGCTGCGCCGAGCAATACGTCGCTGGCCCAGTGCTTGTCGGCGTACATCCGGCTCAATCCGACAACGGTAGCAGCGCTGTATAACCCAGCAGTTGCCACGGGATGGTCGATTTCGCGCGCAAGCGATGCAGCCACGGCAAACGCAACGGTCGAGTGTCCCGAGGGGAGCGAGAAGAACGCGTCATCGTTTCCCGGACCGCGATACTCCCACGGTCCCAGACCGTGCCAGGGACGCGCACGTCCAGCCAGGAGCTTCAGCGTGGTGGAGACGAGCGCAGCTCGCACGAGCGTACTCAAGACCGTGAGCGCACCGCGGCGCAGCCACGGCAGATCGGCAATAAGTCCGGTCAAGTACACTACGCCAATTGTTGCTCCCGCCCATACTCCATTTCCGGCACCGTTTGCGATCCACTCTATTCTGTCGCCATCACTCCCGCGGGCATCCAGGGCATACTGCCGCAGTTCGTCATCCTGCGCCATCACCAGCAGATCGGCAGCAACCACTCCTCCAACGATTCCCCACGACGTCGTACTCCAACGCGCAGGTGCGGTGAAGATCCCGACACCATCATTCCACAACCGTTCGGCATCGCTTCCAATCGTGTCGAACGGGTGAACGGCTCCAACGGTATCGGGCGCAGCGGCACCGGCAGCGGTGGCCAGCAGCAGATGCAGGAGAAGTGCGAAGAGAGATGAAAGGAAGGTAGCCTTCATGGATGTACAGTTGTAGACTCTCTTTCTCTACGCGCTCGGCGCCGTTCCTGCACCGCCAGCGCCACACCACGGCCCGTCACTGCTGTCAGGATAATCGCACCGCCAATGATCGTATTCGTCGAGGGCATCTCCCCCTTTCCCAGAGCTACCCACACAGGATTGAGGAGTGGCTCCAGCACCGGAATCAGCGTGGCATCCACCGCACCAACGTATGCCACACCGCGCGTGTAGAGAATGTAGCCCAGACCGAGCTGCACGATCCCCAGCGGAAGAAGCGGCAAAAGATCGCCGGAAGAGAAGGGAGCGGCAACCAGAAATGGAAGCCCCAGCACAGCGGCAATGACGTTGCCCAGAACAACGATGGTGAAGGGAGATCCTGCCCGCTCACGTCGCAGAGCGATGGCGCAGAGCGCGAAACAGACACCGCTGGCCACTGCAAGCATATCACCGAGGAATGCGCCTCCACCCAGATTGTCCACCATCGTCAACACCATCCCTCCCACCACAACCACGATTGTCAGCCAGTCAATTCCGCGTGTCGGCTCCCGCACCAGCCATGGCCCCAACAGGGCAACCCAGACAGGCGCTGTATACTGGAGTAGAATCGCGTTTGCAGCGCTCGTCATCCGCGTGGCGAGGACGAAGAGTGTGACACAGCTTGCGTAGGCAAGGGCGCCCAGCACCTGTGCGCGAGTGATTCCGCGTAGCCGGGGCCGAGCATAGGCAAGCACGAGAAGTCCGGCAATCAGGCTGCGCAGCCCGGCGACAGCCATGGGATGGAGGTCGCTGATCTTCACCCACAATCCACCGGTGCTCCACGCAAGCGCTGCAAGCGTCAACAATACGATGCCACGAGCGCGGTCACTCGATTCCAAGAACACGCCTACTCCTCAATGGGACGAACACACTCCGGTCCATCGTTGCGCGGATTGTTCACTGCGGTCCCCACAGGATAGGCACCCATCCGTTCCGGGTCGAACCCTTCAAACAGCGGGACAAGATCTCGCTGTGTTGCACGCGGATCGAGCCAGAGCTTCAGACGCTCCTCGTCGAGGATCACCGGCATACGGTCATGAATCGGCTTCATTACCTCATTCGCCTCGGTGGTCACGATTGCGCAGCCAACCTGTTCCGAGCCATCGGACAACGTCCGCGCGCTCCACAGGGCGGCAAGACCGAACGGTGCTCCCCCATCCACGATGATCCGATAGGGCTGGCCGTGATGCGCACTCTTCTCCCGCTTCCACTCGTAGAATCCGTCGGCAAGCAGCACGCCGCGGGCACTTCGGAATGCACCTCTGAAATAGGGCTTTCCCTCGATTAGCGATTCCGCCCTCGCGTTGATGACCGGCTTCATGCCGGGCCTGGCCCACGACGGCAGGAAGTTCCACTCCATCACAGCAGCGTGGGGCTGGGGATCGGCCACAAGACCCAGCACCGCCTGCCCCGGAGCGATGTTGTAGCGCCCAATCAGCTCTGGCGGCACCGATGGGATCTCGAACAGACGAAGCTGCGGTTCAGGCGCATTCACGAGCGTGTAGCGTCCGCACATGGAATCTGGGGAATTGATGATGGCAGACCCGGTCGGGTCTGCTTCAGTGAAATGTAGAAAGATGCGGCGAGGTAGTTCTCGTATAAAAACAGAAGGCCGGGGTCCCTCCTGTGGAAGAACCCCGGCCCAAACTGACCCGCAAACTGGACTGACCACAGCACCTACACCACCACCCTACCTACGACAGACCAGCTTACACTTCCACTCCACCAC